>SDBT01000344.1_pt1 | contig 71833 bp, 73 predicted proteins | sample 2277101 | NCBI WGS metagenome assembly SDBT01 (sample SAMN10404973, study PRJNA504765) | marine sediment metagenome | isolation source: marine sediment core GS10_PC15, 103 cmbsf | place: Arctic Ocean: Southern Knipovich Ridge | collected 2010
GGGATTGACCTCTCGCCGACCGCAATCAAAATAGCTCAAGAAAAAACAGCCAAGGAAACGGTAAGCTGCGGGCTGGTCTTAGGGAGTGCAACTCGACTACCCTATCTGGATGGCAGTTTCAACTGACAAGCTTTACAATATCCTCTATTGACCAAATATGACTAGCTATTCCTGCTGCCATAGCTGGCGTTGTCGGGTAGGGTTTGCTCAGAGTTTTATGTGGTCTGGCAAAGTTGTAATGCATGAAGTAAAGAGCTAGAGCAAGTATGTGATTTTCAAGCTTCTTTGAGAAAGCGTTAGTTAGTCTGGTAAATCGCCTCATACTCATTCTCATAGTCAGGTTTTGTCGCTCTGCATAACTCGTTGAAATCTTGGCGGGGTCGGGTTTGCCTTGTATTATGTGGGGTTCTGCTGTGATACATTTGGCTGGCCTGGAGGACGAAGGGAAGCTATTTTTGTGTCATAACACTAACATCGCGTCGCCAAAGCTGTAGAAACGATATTTTGAGGCAATTGCGTCCTGATAGGCTCTATTTATCAATTCCCTACCGGCAAAAGCCGAAACCAGCATCAAAAGGGTTGACTTGGGGAGGTGAAAGTTAGTTACCATGGCATCGACGATGTGAAACCGGTAGCCGGGTAAGATGAACAGGCTAACCCAGCCGCTAAATGACTCGAGCTGACTGGAATTATTAAGCTGAGCTACCTGCTCCACCAACCGGACGGTGGTGGTACCAATACAAACAACCCTCCGTCCCTCAGCTTTAGCCTCAGATAGCTGGCCGGCAACTTTATAACTTAGAACGCCGTATTCCTGATGAATATGATGCTCCCTTGGGTCAGTAACTCTAACCGGACGGAAGGTGTCAAGCCCGATATGAAGAGTAACAAACAGAAGGCTGACCCCTTTTTGCTCTATCTTCTCCAAAAGTTCCGGGCTGAAATGTAGCCCTGCAGTCGGTGCGGCGACACTACCCCCAACACTGGCATAAACTGTCTGATAACGCTCCGGGTTAGCCAGTGGCAGATGTATATAAGGAGGCAAGGGAACCTCTCCCAGCTCAGCCAGCAGTTTTTCATCAGAAAAACTAACGATTTTTACTCCGTCCGGCTTCTGGTCAACCACCTCAGCGACAACCCTCGCCTCACGACGGTTACTGTTGATTTCAATCCTAGTACCAGGATTAAGCCGCCGGCCGGGTCTAAGCATTACTTCCCAAAGACCACCATCAAGCCGACACAGAAGTAAAATCTCGGTCCTGGCACCGCTACCCGCTTTCGTGCCCCTAAGACGGGCCGGGATAACACGGCTATTATTCAAGACCAAAACATCGCCGGCCTTTAAGAAATCAACTATATCGGCAAAACCATGGTGCTCGATTGAACCGCTGTTGCGATTGAGCACCATCAGCCGTGACCTGTCCCTTGGTTCCAGCGGCGTCTGGGCAATCAGTTCAGGGGGAAGCGAGTAGTCAAAATCAATCGTTTTCAACGCTATTCATCTAGGGTCAACTAGATTAATAGTATACAGCCTGCCGGAACATTAAGGCAATCAAGGCCCGGGTTTTCTTGCTCCATCCAATCGTCTGTGATAAAATCGCTTGGAAATCCATCTCATTCCTCAATAGGCTAAAGCATCCGGTAATGAAGATTCTCGTAACCAATGATGACGGCATTTTCGCCGAGGGGCTGTGGACACTGGTCAGAGCCTTAAATGAGATTGCCCGGGTAGTGGTGGTCGCTCCGGACAGAGAGCAGAGTGCCGTTGGTACCGCGGTTACCCTCCGCCAGCCACTCAGGGTGCAGAAACTGACTCCCTTAGTCCCGGGGGTTGAGACCTACTCGGTAGAGGGCACACCGGCTGACAGCGTTCTCCTAGCCTTCGGTAAGCTGGTTAAGGATAAAATAGATATGGTCGTTTCCGGCATCAACCAAGGGGCGAATTTAGGTGAGGATGTCTTTATCTCAGGGACGGTTAGCGGCGCCCTACAAGGCTACCTCTATGGTCTCCCTGCCCTTGCTATTTCAGCAGCTTCGCCAAATAGCCTTAATTTGGGCAATGCGGCTCGGTTGGCCACTCTGCTGATTAGGAAGATGAGCGCTCATCCATCAAAAATAGAGGCTCTGCTTAATGTAAACCTACCCGATTTACCCCTAGCCAAAATCAAAGAGGTAAAAATCACCCGACTGGCTAGAAAAAGTCATACCGATACGGTTGAGGAAGGACACAACGGAATACATGGGTACTATTGGCTGGTACGCCAAAGAGTAAATTCAGGTGCCCCAAAAACAACCGATATCGGGGCAATTGAGCGAGGCAATATCTCAATTACCCCTTTATATAATTATATGAACAATAAAACTTCACCTTTGCTGATTAAGAGCCTGTGCTCTGACCTGTTAGATGAACTGCAAAAAGGTAACCAAGACTTATAAGGAGGAAGAAATGAAGCAACCGAGTTTTTCTCTGGAAGGAGAGTTAGCCCTGGTAACCGGGGCTGCCCGGGGTATCGGCCAGGCAATAGCCTTGGGGCTAGCCGGGGCTGGGGCTGATGTAGCCATAAACGATATAAGCGGTACCGGGCTTGAGGAAACGGCTGAAGAGCTAAAGAAAATAGGGAAAAACCCTCTGGTGATTGAAGCCGATGTCAGTACCTGGGAAGGTCGCGGCCAGATAGTTAAGAAAACCCTGACTCAATTTGGTCGGATTGATATTCTGATCAATGATGCCGCTCTACCCCCATTATGGACACCGGTGATTGAAACTGATGAAGCCGGCTGGGACAGGATTATGAATACCGACTTAAAGGGACTCTTTTTCCTCAGTGTTGCGGTGGCTAAAGAGGCAATGATACCCCAGAAGAAAGGTAACATCGTAAACCTGGCTTCCATCGCCAGTTTCAAGCCAGCCTGGGGACAGGGTGCCTATAGCTTTGCCAAAGCCGGTGTGTGGATGCTAACCCAAATTCTAGCCTCAGAATGGGCAAAGTACGGCATCAGAGTCAACGCCATCGCCCCGAGACTGGTCAAGACCAAGATGACCGAAATCGTCTGGTCCGACCCGGAAAAGCTGAAAAGCCGTGTTCAGACCATTGCTCTGGGAAGAATCGCCTATCCGGAAGATATGGTCGGAGCAGTCATTTACTTCGCCTCTCAAGCTTCGGAGTATGTCACCGGGCAGACCCTGCTCCTTGACGGTGGTATCGGCATCGGATGATGAGAACCCTAAAACCCGGGATGTTACCAGCTTAAACACGAAAGTTTGACAAAGATGTCTTTCTTTTGATATAATATTAGAAAGCCATTGACCATAAAAAGCGGTGAGCCTTTTTTAGTTTAATTTAAAATCTGTCGCTTGGATCAAATATGACCGAGACGGCCAATAAAGTGAAGTATGCTTAAAACACCTTCTCCAGTTAAGCTGGAGGAGGTGTTTTTGTTTTAATTTGGCCGGGATGAAGAACTAAGATGCTCAAAGTAGGGTTCATTGGAGCTGGTACGGTAGGTACTGCCCTGGCCGCCGGGTTAAAGGACAGGGACTATCAGGTTGTGGCAGTATCCAGCCGGAGCCAGACTTCAGCTCAAAAACTAGCCAGGCAGGTCCCAGGTTGTGAGGTCTTCAGTAACGGTCAGGATATCGCTGACAGGGCTGAGCTTATCTTTATTACTACCCCGGATGATGCCATTGCCCAAGTAGCCTCTCAAGTAAAGTGGTATTCTGGGCAAAGCGTGGTTCACTCCAGCGGTGCCGAATCAACCAGTATTTTGGCGCCAGCCAAGAGACTGGGGGCTAAAGTTGGGGCATTCCATCCCCTTCAGACCTTTGCCAGTGTCAAAGAGGCTACCCGTAACATTCCCGGCTCCACTTTTGCCATTGAGGCAGAAGAACCACTACTTGGTACCCTTAAGAAAATAGCGACCGTCCTTGGTGGTGAGTTCATTGAGCTAAAAGCTGCTGACAAGGTAATCTATCATGCCGCGGCAGTTATTGCCTGTAACTACATGGTAACGCTCACCAAGCTAGCCACTGACCTCTGGGAGACATTTGATGTGCCACGCCCCCGAGCAATCCGGGCACTAATGCCACTACTCAGGGGCACCCTGCACAATATCGAGATTTTAGGGATACCCGATTGCCTTACCGGTCCAGTCGCCCGAGGGGACAGTGGCACCATAGAAAAACATCTCAGTGCCTTAAGGAAAGTTAAACCCGAACTTCTTTCTGTCTATCGGGAACTCGGGCTTCAAACCATCCCTATTGCCCGGGCTAAAGGTAAGATCAACCAACAGCAAGCGAATAAGCTGCACGCAATATTAAACCGGGAGAAAAGGTAGGGATAAGACCAATGAGAACCATGCTCAAAAGTAAAATCCACCGCGCCCATGCTACCCAGGCTAATATTAACTACGAGGGCAGTATTACCATTGACAGGAAACTAATGACGGAGGCTGATATCCTGCCCTACGAACAGGTAGCGGTACTTAATATCAATAATGGTGCCCGATTCAGCACCTATGCGATTGAGGGCGGCAGCGGTGAAATCTGCATCAACGGTGCCGCCGCCCGACTGGTGTCAAAAGGGGATACCATTATTATCCTTTCCTACTGTCAACTTGAAGAAGACGAAGCCTATAACCTGACACCCAAGCTGGTCTATGTGGATGACCAGAATGCAATCACACAAGTCAAACCAACCATTGAAGCAACGCCTTTTTAAAGGAGGGCCAGTGATGCGCGTAACCGTAAATCAAATCAAAGAAATGAAAAGGAATGGCGAGAAAATTGTGATGCTCACCGCCTATGACTATACCACTGCCAAGATAATTGATGAGGTGGGGATACCATTAATCCTGGTTGGAGATAGCCTGGGGATGGTGGTTTTAGGTTATGAATCAACCATCCCGGTAACGATTGAAGAAATGCTTCACCATACTAAAGCTGTCGTTCGCGGTAACAAACGGTCACTGATTGTGGGTGATATGCCATTTATGACCTATCATATCAGCACCGAGGAGGCTATGCGTAATGCCAGCCGTTTTATTCAGGAGGCTGGCTGCCAGGCAGTTAAGCTTGAGGGCGGTGTCAATGTGGCTGAAAAGGTAAGGCGAGTCGTAGAGTGCGGCATCCCGGTAATGGGTCATATCGGGCTTACCCCCCAGTCAATACACCAGCTCGGCGGCTTTAAAGTTCAGGGCAAGACCCCCGAAACCGCCGTCAGACTCATCCAAGATGCCCAGGCTCTGGAAGAAGCCGGGGTTTTTGCCATTGTCCTTGAAACTGTCCCGGCACAACTTTCAAGCCTGATTACCAGGAAAGTAAGCGTCCCAACCATTGGCATCGGTGCCGGTGCCGGCTGTGACGGTCAGGTTCAGGTAATCAATGATATGCTAGGTTCCTTTTCCGACTTTGTCCCCAAACATGCCAAACAGTATGCCAATCTGGCTGAAATTATGCACAACGCTATCAGCCAGTACGCAGATGATGTAAAATCGGGCAGCTTCCCGACTGACCAGCATAGCTTCTCCTTGGATGAAGCCGTCCTGGCCGAGATAACCAGATAAACCCTTCTTAACCCATGGAAATTGTTGAAACTATAAGCAGCCTGAGGGAGATTAGACCGAAACTTGCCGAACCGGTCGGTTTCGTTCCTACCATGGGCTACCTGCATGAGGGACACCTGTCTTTAGTAAGACAGGCAAGGGCTGAAAACCATTCCGTGGTGGTCAGCATCTTTGTTAATCCCACCCAGTTTGGCCCAAGCGAAGACTATAAGCGATACCCTCGTGACGCTGAGCGTGATTTTGAACTACTTGAAAAAGAAAGGACCGATGTTATCTTTCTGCCTCAAGCCGCCGAGATGTACCCCCCTCGGTTTGACACCTGGGTAAACGTCGGCGCTATCACCGAAAGACTTGAAGGTGAGTCCAGACCAGAGCACTTCCGAGGAGTAACCACTGTTGTTGCCAAGCTATTCAATATTGTCCAGCCAAACAATGCCTACTTTGGACAGAAGGATGCCCAGCAGGTACTGGTGCTCAAAAAGATGGTAGCTGACCTTAACATGAACCTGAAGATAGTTGCCCTGCCAACAGTACGCGAGAGCGACGGCCTGGCAATGAGCAGTCGCAATGCCTACCTGAATCCCGAAGAACGAAGGGCGTCCCTAATCCTCTATCAGGCACTCAAGCTAGCCCAAAAGCTTTACACAAAGGGTGAAAGGAATGCTATTTGCCTGCGGCAGGAAATGCTCACCTTAATCAAGCAGGAGCCACTGGCAAAGGTTAATTATATCAGCATTGCCGATATTGAGACCCTAGAGGAACTGGATAGCATCACTTCCACAACCCTAGTCTCACTGGCAGTGAAAATTGGCGGTACTAGACTAATAGATAATATTATGCTAAAATAGTGCGTTATCCTTCCAGTTCATAAAGAACTGTGGGATCTATTTTCAGGGGTAAAGCTTTACCCCTTTGTGTTATGTCAAGCATTCTCTATTCCTGAATCAGGGTTCGAATTGTATGTAGTCAGCAAAGGTGGGACAACTTATTACAGAATATTACAAATCTCTATAACATATAGATTTACTTTCCTTAAAACCTTTATGTCATCTTAATCTGAAGCTTCGGTGTGGGTAATCCCCCTGACGCTTCGTTTAATATTCTCAACATTCATAATCTTCTTCCAGTCAGGCCGTAAAATCTGCTCCTGGGCCAGTTTACTGGCAAACTTGGCACCATCGGAGATGGTGATACCAGAGACACCAAACACTATGGACAGGCAAATACGCAGATGGCCAAATAAAAAGTCGCGCACCGCTGGCTCCGGGACACCCATTCGAATTGCTTCCTCCATCCCTTCACGTATGGTAAGGATGCAACTGCGAGTCAGTTGTTCGGTAAGAGCCGGCTCGAGAATCGCCATCTGTTCTATGGTAAGACGATGAGCGGTGGTAACCGGGGCAAAGATTACCCGGGCAATTGCTTCTCCTTTGGAGTAATCTTCTTCAGGACCCTGATGTAAAGCGCAGACGATGCTTTGCCTGGCCTTGCCAATACCACCGAACCAATCCTGTCTGGCTTCTGGACCAGTCTCATCATTAAACAGAGGTGGATGACAGGGATGGGTGATAAAGTAAGTGATATCTTTGCGCTCTGGTAATATACCAGCATACCCGGCGGCCGGGTCAAGGCCGACAAGCATAGTGCCACTCGTCAGCTTCGGGACAATTTCAGTGCAGATACTACCAATCAGGGCGTCCGGCACTGCCAGAATAACCGCCTCGGCCTGCTTGAGGGCTTCGTCTTGAGATATTACTGACACCCCGAGTCCAGCTAGATTCGCCCTACCGGCTGCACCAGTCTCAACATAAAGCGTGGTATAGCTGGTATTGTCTTTCAAATTCCTCGCGATGCGAGTACCCATTTTACCACCAGCACCCATTAACACAATTATGCTTATTTTTCTCTCCCTATTTCGTTCAGTATGTATCCAAATATGCTTCCACCCTATATCAGGACAACGATAAATTCTTTACCCCATTCTATCAACTCACTTTAGTGGTAAGAACTTTCAGTTCCGGTCAGGCCCAATCTCCAGAAGTGTACGTCCACTCTTCTCGTCCCTGATCCGCACCGCGTCTGTAAAGGTAATTTCATGTAAGATGACCTCCCCCACGAGCCGAGCAGTGATACCGAGTCGAGGGTCCCCGGTTATGGTATGTCCGGCTCGTCCAAGGGCAGTGTGTATGTGCAGAATTGGTTTTCCTTCTTTGTCGGGTGCAAGTACTCCTACTCCCAATACTTCGTGGCCACCATCAACCGGAACCACTATCGGGTTCGGAGATGTCACGCCCGAACGTCTGGGGCCAGCAATGATTTCACCACCTCCAATTCCACCCAGCAGGATAACATAGCCAGCGGATACCCCTTTTTCTTTTGCAAAAAGCTCGATACACTCAGGAATTAAATCTCCATCTTCAAGCCGCATTAAAAAGATTCGTCCAACCTGCCCCTGGCACGTTTTCATTGAAAATCTCCTTTTTCTTTAAAATTAAAAACAGCCATACTTAATATATTTTCACCTATTCTACATTAACTGCTAAAACAAACATAACGTGTCGCAAAAGTCAGCAATTTCTGGAGTCAAACTAGTCATAAATGAACAGCCCACTGGATTGCTTCCCTGGCAAGTAATGGTAACGCAACACTGACTCCGAAAATTCAGGGCCCAAGGAGACATATTACGAGACGAAGGAATAGCCAAATTGACCATCTTCCGCTGCTAAACTTGGAAAATTGCGTATCGAGTGTGCAGTACTATCTGCTCAAGCAGTAATTTCGACCTTCTATTTAGACATTACTGCTTGAGCCTTATACATCGAACATGTCCTTCTGTACCTGGATGCGGTCCCCCCAGCCAGCGGGGCCGGTACCTGGTTCCCATTCGGGATAGTCGGTTCCCCTATTCATAGTAGCCGGCTCTCCATCCAGTATATCTCTGGGGAGAGCCCCCTGGCACTGGGCTGGTGGTTCAATCCCAAGCAGATGGCAGATAAGGGGAACAAGAGAGGTCATATGAATGTAGCCCAGCTCCTGTACGGGACGCTGGTAACCCTTCTTGATACCGGGTCCATTGGCCAGGAGAAAAGCCATGTTTGAAGCTACCTGGGTACAGGAGGTAGGTAGCTGGGGACCATGGTGGGCTCCAAATCTATTAGGTTCACCGATATAGCCTCCACCCTTGATTCCACCCCACTCCCCTATATAACCATGGACGTAGCCATCTTCGTTGACGAAAATCACATCGCCGCACTGGTCTCCCCAGAAGCCCAAAAGGTGGGCGTCCTTCTTGCGCAGAGCGATGGCAATCGGACAACAGCCGGTGTCTTCGTCAACCCAGGTGCGCAGTAAACGGATGATATCCTGCTGAATCTGGAGGTAGAGGGGTGAGCCTTCATCTGCATTGATGAAGATGTCATAACCTCGCCCCGGTTTCATGTAGACTTTGGTCTTTTGCCAATCTATATTCTCCTCAGGCGACTCATCCCGGTCGAGGTATTTTAATGAATCCTTTACCATCAGGAAGCCATTTTCGTAGAGGAATTTACGCATATTGATCGCTCGCCGGTCTGGGGCAGCGGCGTGGTCTGAAGCGATGATAATATGACTTCTATCGTCAAGCCCATCAAGGATAGTGCCCAATACACGATCAGCCTGTATATAGCACTGGCGGTAGATTTCCCAGTGTTCCTCAGCCTCGGCCGGGTTGTAGGCCGGGCTTGCCGGGTCAACATATGGGAGATGGATATGATTTACGTAGTCAAAGGTATGGATATGACAATAAAAGAGGCTGCATTCTCTGGTGTCCATCATATATCTTCCGGCTCGGGCTACCCATTGAGAATAATACTCCATCTCCTCAAGGCAGGTTTTAAAGTCTATCCAGCCCCAGAAGTGGGGAAATATGGAAGCATGCTCAAGGTAGGGACCAAATTTCTTAATTAACTCACGCCCCAGTTCTTTCGGCTCACAGAATTCATCCACCATTATCGCCTGAGAACGGTAAAGCCGCAGTTGACTCCCATCGGGGGTCAACTCTACTGTTTTGAAGCGGAAAGTAGCTTCTTTGGGCTGGTCTGAAATAACGAACGCCTCATAACACCACTCGCTCCAGTCTCCCAATCGTGAGACAGCTATTTTAGTATTGCCATCCTTCTTATGACAAATGATTACTGTGTCATAGCCGGAGCCGGTTTCATCTATAACCAATCCTTGAAAGAGGCGGTTTTCCCCTGCTTGCTTGGTGACCATCAAGATAGGAAACTCCAGATGAGGGCGGTGGCTAGGGGGCAGGTTAGCCCAATCTCTGGCAGGAGAAAGCTCTACTTGGTAACTTCTGGAAATGTCAGGGATGTTGGTATAGAGTAGAGCCGGGGTTAGTTCGAATGGGCTTGACCCATAAGCCGGATTGGAAAAGCCATCAACAACGTAGAGGTCCTGGCTACGCCTTGGCGAAGCAGCCGGATAGTGGAAGGCGACTGACTTGAGCCTGGCGCGAGCGGCAGCCTCAAAGATGGTCTCTGCCTTGATTGTGTTTCCGATAAAAGAGTTAACACTCTTTTCGGTACACTTTGGACTGGGCAGGTCTACAAACCAGCGGAGTATACCATGAGTCCCCGATTGAGCTCCGGTTATCATCGTTGCCCAGTTGGTGGGGGTATAAGCGGGCAGGCTGGGATAGATCTCGGTGGCGACACCATTTTCCGCCAGCCATTTCAGGTTAGGAAGCACTCCCTCTTCTGCAAACCGCTGGTACATCGGGTACATCATCCCATCCATTCCTATAAGGTAGACCTTAGTTTGCATGCTGTATTTCTCCTTCCACAGATTAGCTTCTCTAACTGGCAGGTAAGCTGCCTCTTTAAGGGGTCAGAACCCATTTCAGAGGCAGGTTAGTTGAAAATGAAACCAGTAACTCTCTTGCCAGCATTTGGCGTTCCGTACCAAACGTTGCCACTAGTTTCAGCTTTACCCGAAGCTCTTAGGCAAATCTTGCTTATTTTATATTAATTTGCGAAAAATTGCACGTAAACCGAAGTCTGTGTACTATATTGCCGTAGTTCTTTATCCTTTAAAAAGACGGATTTTTCAGATTTGCCTTTTAGAGTAATTTAATTGCCACAACCAGAATTTTCTAGCTAACATACAGGAAAGAAAAAGTAAAAGTTCTTACTTGTGACAGGCAAGGTGTGGTTGGCGAGGCAAAATAAGGAATAGATAGACAAATCTTCTTGCTATGAGTTAATCGAACCTCCCTAGAATTTTTAATAAGGCGGTGCTCAACCCATAAAGAAGGCGGGAAGGTGAGTTACCAAGACATCGTATATACCAAGTAAAGACGGCATCGCCAGACTAACCCTATTTACATATAGTGTCGATTCGGAATACACCGGTGGTTACCCTTACGGGAGTTGTCTTTTCTGAACCTCGACACAAAACACTTTATTTGTACTACCTAAGGTTACTGTATTGAACGGCCGGCTGTCCTGCTCTGGCGATATTCATTTCCCTTCTCTCAAAAGAAATAATGAACCAATAAATCCAGCCGGCCGCGTTTTACCAGATACATGCCGGAAAATCTCATAACCTGCCGGACCTTTTCCCTGTAGCCTGGGGCATAACAATGGGTTTCACATTTCTTGCACAGTGGCTTAGGATCATAAGGACACAGCAGCAACTTGGCTATACCGTGGCTCAGCAGTTTGTGGCAATCTTGGCATAGTACCAGTTCTTTATCGCCCAGACTGTGGCTAAGCCTGGCATCTTTGCAGAGAAAGGTGTCTTTAGCTTCTGTTCGGTGATTTTCCCGGCAGAAAATAGAGATGAAGTTAGCCAACATCTTTATGTCTTTGTTTTTCTTGCCGTCTAATCTGTCAAATATCTTGGACATTCCTCACCCTTGCCCTCACTCAAACCCTCGCTTCCGGTTAAACAGCGAGGTAAAGCAGTAATAACCATTCTACCAAATTCCTCCGACGAAGTAGAGGATGTATATCAATTTGATAACCCCTTACATTAATATGAGCAGACTCGCTTTCAAGGATGTGCCTAACTTTTTTGACTTATAGTTATGTCAATCCAATATATCCCAATTGCAATCACCCTGCCAGCGTGTACTCGGAGTCGAAGCGAGTAAGGGTGATTCGTCACCAACACGATCTCACTCCCGCCTTGTTGCGCCTGGAACCATCACGAGGTCATAGAATCCTGTGCCCTGACAAAGCAAGGTTCCTACTTTTATCCAAATCTAGACTGCGTTGAGCAGTGTCCGACCAATGCAGTTGAATTGGTACACAATAAATCCAGTGCAGTCAGGCCGAGGACTTATAGTTATTGTACAGATTGCGAAGCTTTTTGTCCTTCCGGTAATATCAGATGTCCTCTTGAGATAATTCTAACGAAGCTTGAGCCCCATCCCTTAAGAAGGCAGGCTTAAGTAACCATACTGGGCAGGAGAATATGCAATCAGGCAACAAAACAAGCCTCTGTTACGCTTGTCACAAGTACTTCTTTAGATTATTTTCTTAAATTTAACCCCGTTAAACAATGATTTCCTTACCGGCAACCAGACGATAGGTACACCGACCACAATCAGGGTAACTGCTTCTAAACTATAAAACGAGTTTTGCTCAATAGACATTCTTTAGGCCAGACCCATTACTTCCCTGCTTAAAAATGGAAACGGGATGGTTTTTATACAAAAACAGGGCATAATATATCTAATAAAGAGTATTTTTCTCTCCCGTAAACCCCAACAATTAGTTAAAGTGCTAGTTGACTGATGTTGAACATTATATTTCCTCTTACGTCCAGTGTTGTTGCTCTTATCTTTGCAGTAACAGTTCTCGACCAATTTTTCGCCAGAAGAAAACCCTATCAGCTCATCTGGGCTATAGGCCTGTTCATGTACTTCATCAGCACCGGATGTGAGTTCTGGACGGAGACCTGGGGGTTGAATGAGGCAGTCTATCGGCTATGGTATCTATTCGGGGCTATATTGGTAGCAGCCTACCTAGGGATGGGCACCCTTTATCTGCTCGCCCGGCGACGTACAGCTCACATTATCATGACAGTTTTACTAATAGCATCGCTTTATGCTGCCTTCAGAGTCTTTACGGTCAGCCTTGACCTCACCACCCTGGATCGTCTCTCTGGCTCTGCCATGCCCGAAGAGGTGAGGCTTATGAGCCGCCTTAGCTATATTGGTGCGGCTGTCCTGATAGGAGGAGCAATATATAGCGCCTGGGTATTTTGGAGACGCAGGATAATGCCACATCGAGTGCTTTCTAATACACTTATTGCCGTTGGTGCTTTGCTGCCGGCTGTCGGTGGAGGTTTGATAAGGCTGGGAGGGTCGTTACAACTTTTTTATCTCCTCGAATTACTGGGAATTATAATCATCCTCATCGGTTTTTTGCGAAACCGCGAGGTATTTGGGTTCTATCGTGTCCCGTTTATTCATGGTTTTAAGAGGGTCCCGATTGATTAAAACATCTTGGTCTTCTAATTAATTTGGTGTAACTTAAGAGGGTAACTCGTTGACAATGGAGGCTAGGGATTTGAGCGAAACTCAATGCAGGTAAGGACTAAAAAATGAGAGGGGTGTTTTTTTTCTTGGCTATAGGCTCGGTAGTATTAGTCTCTGCTTTCTCGCTTAGCGCTACCACGGCTCATGCGCTTGACGAGAATAACTGCCTCTCGTGTCATGGCAACCCTGAGCTGGCCAAGACCACTGAGGAAGGTAAAAAAGTATCCCTGTATGTCAGCGAAAAAGCCGTAAACACTGCGGCTCACCGCTATATCGATTGTACCACCTGCCATACTTCTAGCCCGCATGAGGTTACGACACCTCTAAGCAAGCTCTCTCTAGCCGAAAAGTGCGGCAGCTGCCACCGGTACGAGTATAAATTACATCTGGAGAGCACCCACGGACAGCAGTTAATTCAAGGAAATCATGATGTAGCTACCTGTGTTGATTGCCACAGCCCTGAAAGTAACCCTCACAGTGTCATCCGGGTGCTGGAATACAATGCTCCTGCCTATAAAAAGAACATCGCCCAGACCTGCGCCGAATGCCACGGCAACGAAGAATTGATGGCAAGTTATGGCATTGTGGAGAAGGTCTATGAATCGTATATGCGTAGTTTTCACGGTAAAGCAATGGAGCTAGGCACTTATGAGATAACTCAACTGGATAAGGCAACCTGTACCAATTGTCACGGTGTTCATGATATAAAGAGTTTAAGCGACCCTGCCTCTCCGGTAGCTGGACTGGAGAATCTGGCCAGGACCTGTGAGCAGTGTCACCCTGGCGCTGGGGTAGAGTTCGCCAGTGGGTTCTTAGGGCACAAGGAGGCATCCCCAGAAAATATCCCGGTGGCACATTACACCGAAAAGTTCTTTACAATCCTACTGACTTCGGTTGTAGCAATTGGTATTTTCGTAGTGCTGGCAGCTTTCGTTCGATTTACTGTAAATAGGTGGAAAGAGTAAAAAACTGATGATGGAAACTGAAATCACTATCCTGAGGCATGACCTGATAGAAAGGGTAGAAAAGGTAATTCGTTTTGATATTCATCAGATAATTCAGCACGCCGTGCTTATGGTGAGTTTTATCCTGCTGGTGGTCACCGGCTTGCCCTTGAAATTTCATGGCAGCCCGGTTAGCCAGTGGTGGACAGGGGTATGGGGAGGGATTGAGACTATCCGTTCAGTACACCATTTTACCGCCTGGGTATTGGTTATCGTTTGCCTTTATCACCTGGCCTACATTATTCATTCAACCCTTATCCTCAAAAAACCTTTCCCAGTAAAGATGGTTCCCGGTACTCAGGATTTCACCAAGTTCTTTCAAGAACTCGGCTACTTTCTGGGATTAAGAAAGGAAAAACCCAAGTATGACCGCTTCAACTGGCGGGAAAAATTTGACTACTGGGCAATCTTCTGGGGAATGCCTGTCATGGCTGGCTCGGGCTTTATTCTGATGTATCCCGTCCTGGTCACCAAGTTCCTGCCCGGCTGGGTTGTTCCCACAGCCCTGGTGGCTCACAGTGATGAGGCCATGCTGGCCTTAATCTGGATTTTCCTAGTGCATATCTTCTTTAACCATTTTAGCCCTGGAATATTTCCGCTCAATACCTCTATATTCAGCGGGAAAGTGCCCAAGGAGCGATACAATCGGGAACATCCATTAGAATACGAGAGATTATTGGGAACTGATAAGGAGAAGGAGGAAGGTTGAGATATATACGCGAGGTTTTTGACGATTGGCTGATGAGAGCCGCTGGCATAGTCTTTGTCCTCATTGTGGGGCTGGTTATCTTTAACACCGTCTCTGACCTGCCGATACGCTACCCTCTCTTTGGTGTTTTCAACTATTCCCTGGTACCGACTCTGTTTATCGCCGGGGGGATAATTTTCATGCTGTCTCTCCTGAAATTAAGTAAAAGAGGCTGAAATGGAACGTCATAAGCGATACCGGGAAAAACTGTTCTTCTTAATGTTTGCCGGGGCAATGGGAATAATACTACTGGTTGTCGGTGGCTACCAGCTCCTGGAATTCACCGACTCCACCGCTTTCTGTGGTCGCCTCTGTCATGATGTTATGTACCCCGAATACACTGCTTATCAGGCCTCGCCTCATTCTCGGGTCTCCTGTTCAGAATGCCATGTCGGGTCTGGGGCTGACTACCTGGTAAAGTCAAAGGTCAGCGGCATACCCCTCATCTTCTCTACCATTTTTAACACCTATGACCGTCCGATTCCAACCCCGGTAGAAAACCTGCGCCCGGCGCGTGAGACCTGCGAGCAGTGCCACCGGCCCGAGAGATTTGCCGGTGACCTCGTTCGCGTTCACACCAGCTACTTAGCCGACGAGGGAAATACCAAGAAGGTTGATACCAGAGTGCTTAAAGTTGGTGGCGGGGAACAGGAGACGGCACGCGACATCCACTGGCATATCGCCGCCGAGGTCTGGTACCTGTCCCTGGATGAGAAACGTCAGGAGATTGGCTGGGTCGGCGTTGAGGACAGTAACGGTGAACTTGTCGAATATATAGACCCCGATAAGGCGGGGGAAATCACTCCCGAGCGTATAGAGGACGAGAAACGGCTCATGGATTGTATTGATTGTCATAACCGGGCGACCCACATCTTCCGCTCGCCCGAGGAACTGATTGACCTGGCGCTTACTCAGGGCAGGATAGACGACAGTTTACCCTTCATCAAACGAGAAGGGGTTAGAGCCTTAGACCCTCCTAACCCAAGCCTAACTCAAGCCATCGCTAAAGTAGAGGCTATTAAAGAGTTCTACCAAGCCTCTTACCCGGAGGTTTATTCAGGAAAAGGGGCAACGATTGATAGGGCAATTGAGGAACTAAAAGAGATCGCCAGGCTCACTACCTTCCCCAACATGAAGGTAAGCTGGGAGACCTACATTGACAATATAGATCATCAGAAATCGCAGGGATGCTTCAGGTGCCATGGCAAGCTGGTGGCAATAGATGATGACCAAAAGGACGAGCCTATTGACGCTAGCTGTGGCTCATGTCATTACAGATTAGAATCACCATAAATAGGGTATTATTATTAAAAAAATGGGTAAAACTACCTACGGAAGACGACACAAAGCTGTGCTAGGATTGAACGATATATAATTTCGATACAGGTATAAATAAAATTTTAGGGCAAAACGGGGGATATACTTTAAGTTTAAAGATAGGGACTTTTAAAAGGAGGAGAGCAATATGCGAAAAAGAAGTCTAAGGTGGTATGGGGCGATAGCCTTGGTGGCAGTAATATTATTGTCAGTCTTTATTGCTGGCTGCCAAGGTGCTGTTGGTCCTACCGGCCCTGCCGGCCCTGCCGGTCCCGCTGGTCTTACCGGTTCCGCTGGCCTTACCGGTTCCGCTGGAACCGCCGAATGTTCTGACTGTCACAACGACACTACATTGATTAAGTCAAAACAGGTACAGGCTGCAGCTTCGGTTCACGCCACGGGTGTCAATTTCGAAAGAAATTCTGCCGACTGTGCTATCTGCCATACAAGTGAAGGCTTTACCGAGCGTATTGCCACCGGCTCACTTGAGATTGCCGGGCCTGTAGAAAATCCTTCGCCGATAAATTGCCGCACCTGTCACCAGATCCACGATACCTACACTGAGGCTGACTTTGCCCTGAGAACTGAGGCTCCAGTAACATTAAAGCTTACCGGAGATACCTTTGACGGTGGTCAAGGCAATCTATGTGCCAGCTGCCATCAGCCCAGGTGGAGTTATGAAGTACCCGAGGTGGGTGGCGGTGATGTCGAGATTACTTCTCCCTACTGGGGACCCCACTATGGCCTGCCGTCCGCAATGCTCCTTGGAGTAGGCGGATACGGTGAGTCCTCTGGAGCTAGCATCCATTATACTGCGGTAAAAGATACCTGCACGACATGTCATATGGCTGATGCTTATGGAGCCCAGGCAGGTGGACATACCATGAACATGGAATATGAATATCATGGCCGCGAGGTAGCTAACCTGGCCGGATGCACGTCATGTCACAGTGACATTGAGTCTTTTGACCGCAATGGAGTTCAGACCGAAATTCAAGCCTTGTTTGATGAGCTGAAAGAACTCCTGATTGCTGACGGTCTAATGGATGAGACTGAACACGCTGTACCCGGAACATACTCAGCAGCACGAGCCGGGGCTTTGTGGAACTATCTGACGGTGAAGTACGATAAAAGCTTTGGCGTCCATAACCCCGAATATGCCGAGGTACTCATTCAAAATGCTATAGAGGCACTGAAATAAAAGGTTGGTAAGACTTCATATCCTGAAAGGAGGAGGCTAGTAATCTTTAGCCTCCTCCTTTGTTGGCAAATATACACTGAGGTATACTATAATTAAGCAAGGAGGTTAGCTGAGTTGAAGAATAAATCAGTATTTTGGTTGCTTACTGCAGTGTTACTAATCACAGTACTGCTATTTACTGCCTGCGGTGGACAAGCAACGGCACCAACACCTACACCTGCGCCTACACCGACTCCGGCACCGGAACCAACCGGAGGCCCATCAGCTATACCTCACACATTGGAGGGTCGTGATGACTGTCTAATGTGCCATACCAGCGGAGAGCTAGCAGTTCCCGTCGACCATGCCGGGCGTACCAGTGACACCTGTACCACCTGCCATACGCCGGGGGCATGATAGCAGCTTAGCAACAGGCTCATTGCAAGTTGGCTGAGATTTATAGATATATTATTTAGTATCCCGAAAAACTTATCCTGAGGGGAGAATGGTGCTGCGGAAGAAAAGGTTTTTTATCGGAGGAATCATTATATTTCTCGCCATAGCCTATCTGGGCTATATGGGCTTTATGAGTTCGGCAACCTATTACTATACGGTCAATGAACTCCTGGAGCAAGGAAGCTCAGTCTCCGGTGAGAATGTACGGGTGAATGGGCAGGCCATGCCCGGCTCGATAGAGCAGGAAGCTGCCGGGCGTATCCTAAGATTTACCCTAACCAGCGAGGAAGCTAGCCTGGCAGTAGTTTACCAGGGTGTGGTTCCTGATAGTTTCAAGACAGGCAATGAGGTTATTGTCGAAGGTTATCTTGATTCTAACGGCATTTTCCGAGCACAAACACTGATGGTGAAATGCCCCTCTAAATATGTACCCGTAGAGTAACGCTCAAACTAAAGGAAACATCCTATGGCAGACATCGGTTATATCGCCTTATTTCTGGCATTCGTGACTTCAATTTATTCGGCCATCGCCTTTATATTCGGGGCGAGGAGAAAGCAACAAGGGCTAGCTGCTAGCGCCAAGAATAGCCTGCTTGCAGTTTTCGGACTGGTTTCTATAGCAGTTGCCGCTTTAGTCTATGCTTTGGTCACTCATGATTTCCAGATAGAATATGTCGCCTCATACACCAGCCGCGACCTGTCGTTGACTTACCTCTTAAGTGCTTTATGGGCAGGTAACGATGGCTCACTGCTGTTCTGGGCGTGGCTTCTCTCTCTATTTGCCACTGTGGTAGTGCTCCAGAAGCGAGATATCGGCCAGAAGTTAGTGCCTTATGCCGCTTCAATTATCATGGTCACCCAGGCTTTCTTCCTCATCCTATTACTCTTTGTATCAAACCCTTTTCATAAACTTGCCTTTGTTCCCGCTGAGGGGATGGGTCTCAACCCCCTGCTGGAAAATCCGGGGATGCTTTTTCATCCGCCGACTCTGTTGGCTGGTTATGTTGCTTTTACTATCCCCTTCGCCTTTGCCATGGCTGCCCTGCTGACCAGAAGGCTTGGCGATGAGTGGTTGATAACGATAAGAAGGTGGACTCTTTTTGCCTGGCTCTCCCTTGGTATTGGCAATATTCTGGGGAGCTGGTGGGCCTATGTCGAGCTTGGCTGGGGTGGTTACTGGATGTGGGACCCGGTGGAGAATGCCAGCTTTCTGCCCTGGCTGGTAGCCACCGCCTTCCTTCATTCTATTATGATGCAAAGAAGGAGGGGGATGCTCAAGGTCTGGAATATGATACTGATAATACTGACCTTCACCCTGGCTATACTTGGCACTTTCCTGACCCGGAGCGGTGTCCTTTCCTCGGTTCATACCTTTGCCGAGTCTCCCTTATTAGGTATCTTGTTCTTAGCCTTTATTGGTATTACCCTCTTTGGCTCGCTTGGCTTACTTTACTACCGCAGTGAAGAGCTGAAGAGCGAGGCGGAGATGGAGTCCCTTGTCTCCAGGGAGAGTACTTTCCTCTTGAATAATCTGCTTTTAGTTGGTGCTGCCTTTGCTATCTTCCTGGGGACTTTTTTCCCGTTGATATCCGAGGCGGTACGCGGGGTCAAGATTAGTGTCGGACCACCCTTCTATAATCAGGTGATGGTTCCCATTTTCTTGGCCGTTATTCTCCTCACCGGGGTTTGTACTCTCATTGGTTGGCGACGGGCATCAATCAAAAACCTAGTTCGCCATTTTCTCCTGCCTCTGACGGTGGCTCTAATTCTGGGAATAGCTCTTTTCTTTTTGGGAATAAGAGAGGTGTATGCCCTGATCGCCTTCCCGGTGTTCAGCTTTGTCTTCTCCACCATACTCTATGAGTGGTTCCGGGGGACGAGAGCACGCCACCGCATGAGGGCGGAGAACTATCTGAAAGCCTTTTGGGGTTTAATTATTACTAATAGACCTCGCTATGGTGGCTATATTGTTCATATCGGTATTATCCTCCTCGCCATCGGGGTGGTTGGCTCTTCCCTCTATGATGTAGAAAAGGAAGTCACAATTATGCCCGGTGAATCGATAACTATCAAAAACTATACCCTCATTTATGAGAACATGGACAATTATGAAACCGAGAGCAAGACGGTGGTTACCACCACGCTCTCTGTCTATAACGAAGGGAAATTGATCGGCACCTTAACTCCAGAAAAATACTTTCACCGCAGCTACGAACAGGCAGTGACCGAGGTAGCCATCCGCTCCACTCTCCTTGAAGACATATATGTTATCCTGATTGGCTGGGAGGAGGACGGCACCACTGCCTTCAAGGTTCTGGTTAATCCCTTGGTTAGCTGGATATGGATTGGGGGAATAGTGGTGGTTCTGGGGGGATTGATTGCTTTCTGGCCCGAGCGGCGGGAACCTTTAGCCCAAACGAAAGATAAGAGGAGAGGTAAATAGATATGGGGCTCAAGAAGTTTGGTATCGCTCTTCTCATTATTCTCCTTTTTGTCTCCCCAGCGAGAGCTGATTCAGCAACGGTAGGCGATATATCCAAACAGCTTATTTGCCAGTGTGGCTGCACCCTGGTTCTTAGCAAATGCGCCTGCTCTATAGCGGCAGAAATGACCGCCTCGATTGAACAGAAGCTGGCTCAGGGTCAATCAGGGGAAGAGATTATCCAATCCTTTGTTGCCCAATATGATGAACAGGTGCTGGCATCACCCCCAAAGCGAGGCTTTAACCTGATGGCTTGGGGCTTGTCCTTTGCTGGATTATTGTTTGGGGGAGGGGTAGTCTACATCGCACTAAAGAGACGGGTAAGGCAAGGCCGGCATTCTCAAACCCGGCAACAAGCCAAAACAACGAGGAAATAGATATGGACTTAAAAATGAGACTTAGCATTATCCTGTTTGTGGCTATTCTTGCCTTATCTCCCGCCAGGGTTAGTGCAGCTACGGTAAGCGACCTGTCCAAACAGCTTATCTGTCAGTGTGGCTGCACCCTGGTTCTGGCTAACTGTACTCATACCGAATGCCACTCACGGGAAGCGATGACCACCTTGATAGAGCAAAAAATCGCTCAGGGGCAATCAGAAGAACAGATTATTCAACTCCTTGTTGCCCAATATGGTGAACAGGTGCTGGCATCACCCCCCAAACGAGGCTTTAACCTGATGGCCTGGATAACGCCGTTTGCGGCGATATTGGCCGGGGGAGTGCTAATCTATCTGTCAATAAAGAGATGGGTAAAACGAGGCAGACACTCTCAAACGAGTGCCGTAGCTGAAGTTGGGGAAAAGGATGAAGAATACCTCTCCCGGCTTGAGAAGGAGTTAGCCAATTTTACGGAGAGGGGTTTTAGATGATAATTGCCGCTGCCTTGCTCTTAACCGTGTTAACCTTCGCCTTCATCATTTATCCTTTACTCAAACAAAAGTCGCGCTCAGTTGACTCAGCTGAGGGTGAGGAATTACAAGAGTTACATTCCAAGCGGGATACCACTTATTCCATGCTCAAGGAGCTGGAGTTTGACTTTAAGTCAGGCGTCCTTACTGATGAAGACTACCGTAACCTGGAGGCAAGTTACAAGAAAAAGGCGGTTTCTATCCTCAAGGACATTGATAATGTGGAAAAGGATAGCGATGTGGAGAAGGAAATTGAGACACAAATCCTGGAGCTACGCCGAGGCAAAGGTCGGTTTTGTTCTCAATGTGGAGTGCGGTACCAGGATGGTGACCGCTTCTGTTCTCATTGCGGCGCAAATCTGAGCCAGGGAGGTCGTGTTGATTAAGCATCTTATCCTTCTGGCGGTATTCCTTATTTTAAGTTTATCTCCAGTCGCCCTGGCGGCTGAACCCGGCAGTGGCGCAATTCAGGGGCAGCTAGTTAATGCGACCAAGGACGGCAGCAGTGTGGCTGCCCAAGACGTCACCTTAACGACCTATCTAAATGATGCCGAAATGGACTCAGCCACCACCAAAACCGATGCCGAAGGCCGTTTTGTCTTTGATGGACTTTCAACCGGACCGGGGTATGGCTATCAGGCAAAGCTCGACTTTCAGGGGGTGGAGTATAATAGCGAATGGCTCATTTTTGATGAAGGCGAAATAGCCAAGCCCGTAGAGATCACGGTCTATGACTCAACTACCAGCGATGAGGCAATAAAGGTAGCAATGTCACACATGATAGTATATATTGAACCGGGTGTGCTTCTGGTGAAGGAGTTTTACCTATTTGTAAATGAGGCTGACCGAACTTATATTGGCTTGAGGGAGGTTGATGCAGACACCAAGGAAACGCTGCGGTTTTCCCTGCCTGATGAGGCAACCGAACTGCAACCTACCAGCGGCTTGATGGAATGTTGTATCTATACTAGCGACGACGGGTTTATCGATACCATGCCGATTTTACCTGGACCTAAGGAGGTAACCTACTCCTACAAGGTTAACTATGACTCAGGGACACATACATTTTCTCGCAGGATAAACTATCCTACAGATAGTTTCAACTTCCTAGTTCAGGGTGAAGGCATTGAGGTTGCTGCCGACCAGTTAACCGCAGAAGAGCCGTTGAATATCGATGGCGTTTGGTTTAATCATTTCTCAGGCGGCGATTTTACCCCGGGTGATACTCTGGTAGCCCAGCTATCAGGCTTACCTGAGACTGCCAGCCAGGGAACCCTCACCTGGGTAGCCTTAATGCTGGCGGTGCTTACCGGCAGTTTCGGCTTTGGCTACCTGCTTAAAAGGAGGCGGCTCCAGCCCGTAAGCACTAAAGATAGTCCTGACCAGAAGATACATAAATTGCTTGTTGAACTGGCTCGGTTGGAAGATGACTTTGAAGATGGTAAAATCGAAGAGGAAATCTACCGCAAGTTGCGGACGGCGAAGAAGACGCAGTTGGTTGAACTGATGCAAGAAGCAAAAGAAGAGAAAAACCATTAATAATAATGGAGAAAACTGGTTTGGTGTCCCAAGATTGTGCCGTCAAAATCCAGGGGCTTACCAAGTCCTTTGGCAATCATCGCGCCTTAAGAGGGATAGACCTTGAGGTAAGAGAGGGTGAGTCTGTGGTCATCTTTGGCCCCAATGGAGCCGGCAAGACCACCTTAATCAAGGTACTGGCCACCATACTGAAACCATCATCAGGGACGGTTCTGGTTAATGGTCTTAATCTTAAAGATAGCGCCGAGGAAATCCGGCACAGGCTCGGAGTAGTTACTCACCAGACCTTCCTTTACAGTAATCTCACTGCCTATGAGAATTTGGAGTTCTACAGTCGTATGTACGACGTGCCCAAACGGAAGGAGCGAATCTGCGAAATAGTAAACATGGTGGGAATGACATCCCGCCTTTACGACCGGGTAGGCACTCTTTCCCGGGGAATGCAACAACGGTTCTCCATCGCTCGCTCCCTGCTTCATAAACCAGCCATAATACTACTGGATGAGCCAGAAACAGGATTAGACCAGAAGGCTATCTCCCTGCTGTGGGAAGTACTGCTTACAGACGGCGAAAAGAAACGCACCATTATCTTTACCACCCATAACCTAGAGCGAGGACTCGAGGTGGGGAACCGCCTGCTGATTCTAAGCCAAGGGAAAATAGTTTACCAAGAATCGAGAAAAACCCTGGACCTGGCAGGCTTAAAGCAAGCCTACCAACATTGCACGAGGATTGGAGCATGAGATTCTGGCGTAAGGTCCTAGCTATCACTTGGAAGGATGTTCTCTCTGAAGCACGAACCAAAGAAGCCATCTCTTCGGTACTAGTTTTTACTATCCTGGTGATAGTAATCTTCAACTTTGCCTTCGGAACAAGTCAGGCAACGATGGAATTGGTAGCTCCAGGTATGCTCTGGGTAACCTTCGCATTTGCCGGAATATTAAGCCTCAACCGTTCCTTTATCGTAGAGAAGGAAGAGAACTGCCTTGAAGGATTAATGGCCTGCCCTATAAGTCGTGAGGCTATTTACGTCGGCAAAATGCTTGGCAGTTTATTCTTTATGCTGACTATCGAAGCAATAGCACTGCCTATCTTCGCTTTCCTTTTTAACCTGGTTCTCTCACCCCAGCTAGTTGTCATCACGGTTTTAACCACAGTAGGATTTGTCTCTGTCGGCACACTCTTTTCGGCTTTGGCGGTTAATACCAAGGCACGGGAGATGGTACTACCCATTCTCTTCCTTCCCATCGTCGTCCCTATAATTATTGGTGCCGTTAAGGCTTCGGGACTGGCACTTTCAGGTGAATCCTGGAGTGCCCTATCCCCCTGGCTTCAGATAATAGGGGCTTTTGACGCCATTTTCCTGGTAGTGTCATTCTTAATCTTTACCTATGTTATCGAAGAATAGAGGTGAAACATGAAAAAGAGTCAAATATTTAGAAATGTCTTGCCGGGATTGGCTTTTATTCTCTTTGTTTGGGCTCTGTACCTGATATTCATTTATGTCCCCGCTGAAAAGACCATGGGGATTATACAGAAGATCTTCTACCTTATGGTTCCTATGGGTTGGCTAGCTTTGCTTGCCTTCCTTATTGTCTTTATCGGTAGCATCCTTTATCTTATAAAGAGGGAAAGAAAGTGGGACATCCTCGCCCATTCCTCAGCCGAGGTCGGGATTGTTTTTACTACCCTGGCTCTTATCACCGGTTCTATCTGGGCCAAACCTATCTGGGGGGTGTGGTGGGCCTGGGAACCGCGCTTGACAGCTACCCTTGTTCTCTGGCTTATCTACCTCGCTTATCTCATGATTCGCTCCTTCGCCACTGAGGAATCCCAGGGTGCCAGGTTTGCCGCAGTAGTGGGGATTGTAGGCTTCATTGATATACCCATTATCGCTCTGGCTACCACCCTCTGGCGGGGGATACATCCCCCGCCATTGATTTTCCAAGGTGGTCTAGCTCCACCCATGCTGCTAACCGTTATTGTCTCTATTATTGCTTTTACCACTTTGTATTATCTTCTCCTGACTCAAAGGGTTTTAATGAAGAATGACGAAATTGAATTAAGCAGATTGAAAATGTTAGGCGATTAGGGATAAAATACTATTGAGGGGAGGAATAAAAATGGAGAACGCCAGCTATTTATTTGTTGCTTTCACTGCAGCCTGGGCGCTGGTTTTCGGCTATGTACTTCTTCTACTAAATCGACAGGCAAGGTTACGCCGAGAAATTAAGTCACTACAAGAGACACTCAAGGGAAAGGTGACCGAAGAGTAAAAGGCAAGGTCTCTGTTCGATGAAGCAAAAAACTCTCTCCAAACCAATCCACCCAACGTCCGCTCAGATAAGTGAGTCTATCAAAGGCTGTGCAAGTTCAGACAGCTACCTGCAAGCAATTATCAACAGCCTCGAGGATGAACTTATGGTCATTGATAGAGACTATCGCATCATACAGGCTAATAATACGCTATTAAAGAGACATGGAAAACGCAGAAGCGAAGTGATCGGTAGATACTGCTATGACATCTCCCACGGCATGGCTGAGATCTGCCGTTCCCCTCGCCATGAATGCCCAATCAGACTAGTATGGGAAACCGGTAAGCCGGCACGAACAACTCACGCCCACGTCTATGAGGTTGAGGGAGTACAGAGAAAAAGATATCTTGATATCATTGCCTCCCCGATTAAGGATCAACAAGATAATGTTATCGCGGTATGCGAATTGATGCGTGATGTAACCGAGGCTAAGGAACTGGAAATGAAAATCGCCGAAGCCCACCGCAACCTCTCAGCCATGAACACGATCGCCAATGTCGTCAGCCAATCGCTTGATTTGGATACCATACTGAGTAGTGCTCTGAACAAGACACTGGAGATAATGAAAGCAAATCGCGGTGGCATACTCCTGTGGGACGAGGAAAAACAACTGCTGCGTTACCGAGTTTATCACGGTTTATCTGCAGAACATGTCCAAAAGGTTGGTTATCGTTCAGGCGAAGGTATAATCGGAAAAGTTGCCAAAACCGGCAAGGCTTTGCTTTTAGAGGACATGTCAACCGGTTCACACGCTGCCTATCCTAACCTCATTGCCGCAGAAGGACTTCGAGGATTTGCCTGTACTCCCCTGAAATCAAAAGGCAAGATTCTTGGTGTACTTTATATTGCCAGCCATGAGGCTCGAAAATTTTCTTCCGACGACATGCTACTTTTAAATAGTATAGCCTGGCAAATCGCTACCGCTGTCGAAAACGCCAAGTTACACCAGGAAGTGCAACATAAAGAGAAAATTCGCGGTGAGTTATTGCAAGACATTTTCTCAATTCAAGAGGAAGAACGGAGGAGAATTGCCCGAGAGTTACATGATGAAACAAGTCAGATCCTCGCCAGTCTAACCGCTAACCTAGAAGCCGCGTCTGAAATGCTGCCGGCCGGTGAAAATAAGCCTAAGGCTATGCTAAAAAAAGCTCAAACCTTGTCGATTAAGGTTCTTGATGAAATGAATAGGTTAGTCTATGAACTTCGTCCTACCTTGCTTGACGACTTAGGACTAGTGGCGGCAATAAAGTGGCTATTAGATAATCACTTGAGATTAGCTGGAATTACGGTAAACTTGAAGATTGCAGGACGGCAGAGAAGACTGCCACCCAGGCTTGAGACAACCCTCTTTCGGGTTGTCCAGGAAGCGTTTAGTAACATCACCAGACATGCTAGTGCCAAAAATGCCGATGTCACCCTACATTTTAAGAAGAGTGACATTAAAGTTCACGTCAAAGATGACGGAAAGGGATTTGATGTCGAAGAGGCGATAAGTTCAAAGGACAGGCCGCGAGGATTGGGGTTGCTGGGTATGAAGGAAAGAGTAGAACTTATGAAAGGCACCTTGAGCATCCGTTCACGCCCGAGCTTCGGTACGGAAATCGATGTCAAAATTCCTCTAAATCAGGAGGAGGTTCCAAATGGATAAGATAAGAATACTGGTAGTAGATGACCATGCCATAATGCGGGACGGCATTCGTGCTTTACTTGACCTCCATGAGGATATCGAGATAGTAGGCGAGGCATCTGAAGGGAAGGAGGCTGTAGAGAAAGCTCAGGAACTAATACCTGATGTGGTAGTTATGGACATAGCCATGCCGGTAATGGATGGCCTGGAAGCGGCTCGCCGTATCAAGAGGAAAACTCCAAAAACAAAGGTATTGGTCCTAACCCAGTATGATAATAAGGAATATGTATTATCAGCCATCAAAGCCGGGGTCTCCGGTTACGTACCCAAGAGAGCACTTGGTTCAGAGCTGGTGTCAGCAATACGGGCAGTATGTCATGGAGACTCCTTTTTATACCCTTCGGCAGCGGCAACATTAATTAAAGAGTACCTGCAGCAGGTTGAGAGAGAACCCTATGACCAGTTGACGGAAAGGGAGAGGGAAATACTCAAGCTGATTGCTGAGGGACACACCAGCCGAGAAATTGCTGACATGCTCTTTATCAGCCTGAAGACAGTCCTGGGTCACCGGACGAAAATAATGGAAAAGCTTGATTTACACAATCGCACCGAACTTATCAGATATGCCATGCGCAAGGGGCTCATAAGCATGGATACATAGTGGAATTGTTCCCCCATCGGATATTAAATCTGCTATAGTGAAGATTCCAACCTCAATTTAGATCTCTTGCTTTATCTTAATTATCAACGGAGATAAGGCTCCTAACTTAACAAGGTGGGCTGTCTGGCGGTAGTGCTTTTAGCCCTTCACACCCTCCTTTCCCTAAACAACAATTCTTACCAAGCTAGCAAACACTTTTCACTATCGCAGTAAAATTCGGAATATTTTTCATAAATGCCTGTTAAAATACAGGCAGCTTGACACCAAGTGGGGAAATTGTAATAATATTCTCACTAATATGATGATTTTAGTGATTCATGCCCCTCTCCGGTTAATCCTGTTTAAAACGGGAGTGAGGAGCAGGACATGAAACTGAGTACTAGAAGTCGCTATGGAACAAGGGCGATGTGTGATCTGGCAAACCATTATCGGGAAGGCCCCATTGCTATAAAAGACGTATCTAAAAGACAAGAATTATCCGAAAGTTATCTGGAAAACCTAATGACACCTCTCAAGGCAATAGGCCTGGTAAGAACCGAGAGGGGCAGCCGCGGCGGATTTATTTTGAATAAGGAACCCTCCCAAATAACCCTGGGGGAAATAGTCAGAATCATGGATGGCTCACTCTCCCCTGTAGCATGTGTTGATGATGAGACATTTTGCCACCGGGCTCCCCAATGTGTCACTCGAATAATTTGGTGCCGATTGGAAAAAGCAATAACGGATGTCCTTGACAACGTAACCCTGGCGGATATGGTAAAGATGGAGAGAGAAATATTTTTATCGGCTGAAAAAGACGAGGTAAGTCCAAGCCGGCAGCTTAGCAGCTGTGAGTATATAATTTGACCTGTCCCGTAGATAGCGGTTGCTCCCCCAGGGTTTATATATTTACAGGCTGTGTATCGGAGAAATATGTTTGATAGATATTCAAGACAAATCCTCCTGCCGGAAATAGGTAAGGCTGGACAGAAGAAACTGGCCAACAGCTCGGTTATAATTATCGGCTGTGGCGGTCTGGGGGCAACCGCAGCCAGTTTACTGGTGCGGGCCGGTGTCGGTAAGGTCAGGGTGGTTGACCGGGATTTTATTGAATACCACAACCTGCACCGGCAGATTCTCTTCGATGAAGATGATGTCAGAAGCGGACTACCCAAGGCAATCGCCGCCGAGCTAAAGCTGAAGAAAATCAACTCTTCAGTTGAAGTTGAGGGGATAGTCACCGATGTAAATCACACCAATATAGAAAGACTGGTAACCTGTACTGATTTGATTTTGGATGGACTGGATAACTTTGAGGGGCGTTTTCTAATTAATGACGTTGCCTTAAAACATAACATCCCCTGGGTTTATGGTGCCGCCATCTCTTCTTCAGGGATGACGATGAGCATAATCCCGCACCAAACACCCTGCCTCCGCTGCCGTACCTTTAACATACCTAACCCAAAGATAATTCAAACCTGTGATACCACCGGGGTAATCGGCCCAGCCCCCTTAGTCATCGGTTCGCTTCAGTCTGTTGAAGCGATGAAGATACTAACTGGAGCCGAGGAAATCAACCGAGATCTTATCTTAATTGATGTCTGGCAGGGGAGTTTCGAACGTCTGAAAATCAGTCGCCGCAAGGATTGCCCCGCCTGTCGGGGCAAATACGAATTTTTGGAGGGGCAACCGGGCTTAAAGGCAACTTCACTTTGTGGGCAAGATGCAGTCCAGGTTATAAATCCCGAGGTAGGGGAAGTTTCACTTGAGAAGTTAGCCGAACGCTTAAGGCAGGCTGGAGAGGTCAGCCTAAACGAATTCATGCTTCGTTTCCGTACTGACGGTCAGGAAATAGTAATTTTCCCCGATGGTCGGGCAATTATCAAAGGCACGAGTGACGAGTCCTTTGCCCGGGGACTTTACGCCAAATATATTGGAGCCTAACAATATGATTTGCCCTGATAATGTAACGGCATCCTGTCCCAAGCCGAAAAGCGTTTACCAGACCATGAAGCATTTCCCAAGAGAGAAGAAGGGGGAGCAACCCTGGTCGTGGTAGTTATATAGCCTGGCTCTCGACGCCAGGAAAGCGGTTGAAGAAACGAGTTAAACAGATTTAAGGGGGGGGAGAAGATGAAACCAGAAACAATAGCTATTCATGCCGGCGAGAGGCCCGATAAAGCTTACGGCGCCATATCGGTACCAATTTACCAGACCTCAACCTTTGCCTTTGAGAAAGTTGGCAAAACCAGAGGCTATGACTACTCACGAACAGCCAACCCAACACGAAGGGTTTTAGAAGAAACCATCGCCCAGCTTGAAGGCGGTAAGGCCGCTTTTGCCTTTGCCACCGGAATGGCGGCCGAAGCCACGACCATCCATCTGCTCAAGGCCGGTGACCATGTAATCTGTGGGGATGATGTTTACGGAGGAACCTACCGGCTTTTCCAGGATGTGATGAGCAATTTTGGGCTGGAGTTTACTTTCCTCAGAATGGACAATAGTGACATGATTAAAAAGGCAATAAAACCAAATACCAAGATGCTGTGGCTGGAGACACCTTCAAATCCGCTACTTAATATTATTGACCTTGAGATGATAGTTGATATTGCCCGTAAACATAATCTGTTGACAGTAATCGATAATACCTTCGCCAGCCCGTATTTTCTAAAACCAATTGAGTACGGGATTGACCTGGTGGTTCATTCCACCACCAAATACCTGAACGGACACTGTGACGTTGTTGGTGGTGCGGTGGTGACCACTACTGACGAACTGACCGAGCGGATTGGGTTTCTCTCAAACGCCATGGGAACCTGCGCCTCACCCTTTGACTCGTGGCTGGTGCTTCGGGGGATTGAAACCTTTCCAATCAGGATGAAACGGCACGAGGAGAACGCCTTTGGGATAGCCAGTTATCTGGCCGGACACCCGGCGGTCAGAAAAGTCTTCTATCCCGGGTTGAAATCACACCCCGGGCATGAAATTGCACGAAGACAGATGACTGGTTACGGTGGGGTAGTCTCGTTTGAAATGAACAGAGGTATCACGGCAGTTAATGCCTTCTTAAGCAAGGTTAAAATCCTCTCCCTGGCGGAATCACTTGGAGGAGTGGCTTCACTGGTCGAGCATCCGGCCAGTATGAGCCACGCCTCAATGCCAAAGGAAGTCAGAGAAAAGGTGGGCATTAGCGACCAACTGATTAGGTTGTCAGTGGGTTTAGAGAACGTTGAGGATTTAATTGATGATTTAAGCCAAGCGCTGGGGAGTGCCTAGAAAGGAGCAATATGTCTTATGCTCAGACACTGCGTTGTCGAAGGTGTGGACGGGAATATCCCCTGGAACCACTTAACCTGTGTGATTTTTGCTTTAGCCCGCTTGAGGTAAGCTACGACTATAAGTCAATGGCCAAAACGGTAAGCCGAAAAAGTATTAGCCGTGGGCCGATGAACCTATGGCGCTACCACGACCTCTTGCCAATTGAAGGCGAGATGGTTGACCTCGGCACCGGTTTAACCCCTCTTATCAAGGCTGATAACCTGGGGCATGAACTGGGACTGGATAATCTCTATATCAAGAATGATTGCCTCAATCCAACCTATTCTTTCAAGGACCGGCCAGTTACAATAGCTGCTACCAAAGCAAAGGAATTTGGTTTTGATACCCTGTCCTGCGCCTCAACCGGCAACCTGGCCGCCAGCGTGGCGGCTCATGCCGCCAAGGCAAAAATGAAGTCCTATGTTTTTGTGCCCTCGGGTGTGGAACTGGGTAAACTGACGGGAGCGGCTATCTATAATCCAACCTTGATCACGGTTGAGGGAAACTACGATGACGTTAACCATCTATGCAGTCAATTGGCGACCAAATACAAGTGGGGTTTTATCAATATTAACCTTCGCCCCTATTATGCTGAAGGGAGCAAAACCTTAGGTTATGAAGTAGCCGAACAGCTGGAATGGCGTGCTCCCGACGCAGTGGTGGCTCCAGCTGCCTCGGGGCTCCTTTTTACTCGCATCTGGAGGGGGCTAGAGGAACTAGCCATGCTGGGTCTAATCGAGCCGATTAATACCCACATGTATGTAACCCAGGCCGCTGGTTGCTCCCCAATTATCAATGCCTTTGAGGCTGGCTCTCATCATGTGCACCCGGTAAAAGCAAACACTGTCGCCCAATCTATAGCCATTGGCAACCCTACCAATGGCTACCAGGCACTACAGGTAGCTCGACAATCAGGAGGCGGCGCCTGTGCCGTCGGTGATAAAGAAATTATTGCCGGAATGAAGCTACTGGCTCAAACTGAGGGTATCTTTGCTGAAGCGGCCGGTGGAGTAGTAATAGGCGGGTTGAAAAAGCTGGCTGCTTCGGGGATAATTAAGAGAAATGAGCTTACGGTGGCTTGCATCACCGGAGCAGGACCGAGGACACAGGAGATAGTTTCCGAGGTAGTTCAGCCGTTTGCTGTCAAGCCTACGTTGGAATCATTTGAAGAGATACTTAAAGTATCAGCTTGAGCCACGAGTGGCTCAATAAAATGAGAGGGAGTTAAGATGGCCAAGAGACAGGTAATGTTTACCTTCCCGCAGGAGCTGATTAAAGAGCCAGTTATCTATAATCTGGGGCAAAAATTTAATGTGGTGACCAACGTCCGCCGTGCTGATATATCGGAAAACAAGGGCTGGGTGCTACTTGAACTTGAGGGCGCCGAAGAAGACATAAGGCAAGGCCTTGCCTGGGTTACCGGTCTTGGTGTAAGGATAGACCCAGTCGTGGGTGATGTAGTTGAAGGTTGAAGAGCAAGGAACAATTAAAGCCGACCAGACCTTGGACTGTCGAGGGCTTACCTGCGCAACACCAATTGTTGATACCGCCGAGAGAATCAGACAGATGAAGCCAGGTGAGATACTCAAGATAATATCTGATGACCCGGGAATAAAGCTTGATATATCCAGTTGGTGTGAAATCACCGGAAATAAGCTAGTTGGTCTTGAGGAAACAAAGGGGGAAATCAAGCTCTATGTGCAATCTCACCCTTGAAGGCTAGCCCGACATTCCAGGCCAGTCTCCGAGAGGTTATAGACACACAAACAGACGAGAACCAGCTAACAAGGTTTAGCTGGGCGTTAAGAATAATCGTCTCAACAAATAATTATGAGGATGGTTTATAAATGAAAGCTGAAGAAATCAGAAAAACTGTAAGGGAGGGCTACGCTAAGATAGCTGTGCAGGATACTTCTTGCTGTGGTCAAGCGAACACCTGTGGGTGTGGGAGTTCTGGGGGAATTGTAAATAAAGCGCTCGGCTATACGGACAAGCAGCTTGAGACGATTCCTGATAAAGCCAACCTGGGGCTTGGCTGTGGGAATCCTACTGCTTTAGCCTCTCTCAAGGAAGGTGAAACGGTCTTGGACCTCGGGTCTGGTGCCGGAATCGATTGCTTCCTCGCCGCCAAGTTAATTGGCGAGAGTGGCAGAGTTATCGGTGTGGATATGACAGCCGAAATGATTGAGCAAGCCAGAGAGAACGTCAGGAAAGGCAACTACAAGAATGTAGAGTTCAGGCTTGGCGAGATTGAACATCTCCCGGTGGCTGACAATTCGATTGATATAGTTATTTCAAACTGCGTTATAAATCTGTCACCCGACAAGGGCCAGGTTTTCAAGGAAGCCTACCGCGTATTAAAACCAGGTGGCAGGTTGATGATATCGGATATAGTTCTGCTGAAAGAGCTTCCCGATGCCATCAAAGATTCAATCGAGGCATATATTGGTTGTGTTGCCGGAGCCACTACGAAGAAGGAATACCTAGCAGCTATCAGGGAGAACGGTTTTCGGGATGTTGAAATAGTCTCTGAAGTATCCACCCAAGGCATCATTAATGATGCCTTTACAAAGACAATTTCAGAGAATCTGGGAATAGCAAAGGGAGTAACGGCCGAAGTGGCCAGCTCGATTGTCAGCATGACAATCCGTGCCGTCAAGCCGAGTTAGAGTATCAAGATACGGGTAATGTTTTACGCTCCGTATGGGCAAAGATATTACTTCTTTGATGATAGAGGCCAGACTTTAACTAACGAATGTTGGAGACCAGCCGCTTAATTTTTGTCTTCTCCGAGATAGTCTACTATAGCTGCCTTCATTAGCTCAGGCTGATACCAACCCTGCTTTTCAACAATCGTACCGTCGGTACCGATAAGATAGGCAATATTCGGTGCCGGACCGTAGGTACACCAGAGCGGATTATCCATCTCATCGACCAGCAGTGGGACGGTCAGACCCTCTACCTCTATTGTTCTGGAGGCGAGCTTAAGCCGCTCTTCGTAAGTTACTGGCTGAGCCAACGGATTATCCTCGCCGGGTGAGCCAACCGGATGTGCCTCACGAGTATAAATGAAAATGAACTGCACCCTGTCACCATACTCGGTATACAGGTTCTCGGTAGCAGCACACCGCTGCCGAAAGGGCGGTCAGGTAAATGAGCCAAAAACCATCACCACCGGCTTCAGAGCAAGCAATCGGGAGAGTCTATATTCATTACCGTAGATGTCCTTGAGGGTGAAGTTGACCGCCCTTTCGCCGATTGCCAACCCAGCATTATCAAAGTTACCGCGTGTGGTACGAAAGCAACCCCTTTTCAAAGCAGTTGATAGCACTGGCTCATCAGAGTCAACGGTTGCCGGGGAGCTTGATGGCACCGGCTCTTCACTAACTGGGGTATTTGCGGTGGACGCTGGCCCTGAACTACAGGCTGCAACTAGCAAAATCACCAGACCTGATATGGCTATCAGCAAACATAATCTTACTCTCGTCATGCCTGCTCTCCCTTTGAAAACCGCTTCTTATATTATAAACGAATCGTGCGTCATTTAGTTAGTGTCCCCCCCCAATCCAATCAATGAAGTAGTATAAATCAGCTGGTTGTTATGCCCTGCAAGTAAGCCGGATGTCCACGTCGCCCATAACATTGACAAATATGGCCTGGCCGGGTAAAGTGTGAATTGTGCTTATTTCGCCGGCGCAGGTGAAATATAGAGAAGGTTTCAAAAAGCTTTATATATTATTAGGATATCACGATACAAGGAGAGGCTCATGGGTCAAAGAGGATACCAATTACCTTCTTCCGCAGAAGATATTTGCCCTCTACTGGTCGGGGCCAGTGTGCCCAGGCTAACTTTGACCACACTAGACGGAAGTTCGTTTGATTTAAACGCCGCAATTGCAGACAAGCCAACGGTATTGATTTTTTATCGGGGTGGGTGGTGACCCTATTGCATTGTGCAGTTGGGTCAACTGCAGAGTATCGAGTCGAAGTTTATTCAACTGGGCTATCAAATCATCGCTATCAGCCCCGACTCCCCGCCAAAATTGGGCGAATCAATCCAGAAGCACCAATTAAATTACACCCTGCTCTCCGACAGCAAGATGACTGCGGGACGGGCTTTCGGTATTGCCTTCAAGGTAGATGAACAAACGCGGGAACGATATAAGGGCCTCAATATCGATTTGGAAGATGCTTCCGGGGAAAAGCACCACCTGCTACCGGTACCGGCAGTGTTTATAGTCGGGACGGATAACGCCATCAAGTTCGAATATGTTAATCCAAACCATAAAGTGCGGATAAGCCCCGATTTACTTTTGACCGCGGCCAAGATTGCCCTACAATAGGGACATCTTCACTCACCAAGACCAGCCATGCGCCGCAGCAAAACCATGAAACTCATGCTTTATTAAATTTGATGCCATACCCTTCCCCATAACACCCAGTCCAATAAAGCCAATCTTTTTCACTGTAACCACACTATACAGCCAACTTTGGTGCGATTATATCAGCCTGCCAAATAAGACAGGAAAAGGCATGAGGAACAATAAACACAGCAAAATGCCTCAGTTGAATTTACACAAGTAGAGATGGATGACTACGGTCAATTCAAACCCAGGCTGTCTAATATTTTTGCCATCCCCTGCCCTGGCGCAAGCCACGCATATAAGCTGCCTGGCCCGCGTGTAGCAAACTATCATCCAGGATACTAACCAGGCGCACACCAAGTGTAGGCAGTGGCTGGAACCATGGTTCATCAAGCTCCCTGTCCAGGTCAGTTTTTGATAGGGTGGTAAAGTAATGCCTCGACCGCTCCACTACGGCACGATGGTAATCGAGTAGCGTCTGAACATCCGGGGGTTCAAATGCTGATACCTGCTCCGGAGTGTGTCCAAATCCAGTATCTTCGGGGTCGGATGCCCTGCAGAACTTCGAATGCCAGCCGTCCTTAGTCCATAATTGCTCCTCCCCCATCAAAGACGCTATCTGGGCGTCCTGCTGACGCGTCAGGTGCCAGGTTAACCAGCCAATGCTATTGCAATCGTGACGAGGCTGCCATTTCAAGTCACCTTGAGTAAGTCCTCCAAGCACACTTTCCAGAAACTCCTGCACACGCCCATAACCATCCGACAGCAAATCATGCCATTCCATTGGTACCTCCTTTTTTACCACAATAAACCCCGATATACGAGAGCGGTATTGTTTCCAGCTATTTCATATCAGGTGCTTACATTATAGTCCTATTGATCTAAGGTCTTAAGCGCCTTCGATTGATACACATTACACTGGCCAGTTTAATAGCCTGAATCAAGCTCCCGGGGTCGGCAGTGCCCTTGCCCGCCTTGCCAAAGACAGTCCCGTGGTCAACGGAGGTCCTGACAATAGGCAAGCCAAGGGTGAGATTGACTCCCTCGGTGATACCAAGCATTTTAACGGCGATATGTCCCTGGTCATGATACATGGCAACAGACGCATCGAATTGTCCTTCCGAAGCACGGAGGAACACGGAGTCAGGCGGAACTGGCCCGGTAACACTCATACCAAGACGCTGCGCCGTCTCTATAGCCGGCATGATGTGATTTGCCTCTTCATCTCCGAAAAGACCACTCTCGCCAGCGTGAGGGTTTAAGCCGGCCACCGCGATATGAGGTTTCTCAATACCCATCTCTCGAACAGCCTCATCAGTTAGTTTGAGCACGGTGAGTATTCTTTCCTGGCGTATCAGTTTGATGACCTGAGACAGCGAAACGTGGGTAGTTACGTGGGAAACCCGCAGCTTCCCGGTAACCAGCATCATGGCTACCTCCGATACCCCGCAAAGTTCAGCCAGCAGTTGGGTATGACCATTATAGTGATACCCGGCCCTGTCCCAAGCTTCCTTGTTAATGGCAGAGGTCACAATGCCATCACACTCCCCAGCCAGAGCCAGTTCTATAGCCAGTTTTACATACTCGAATGAGGCTTTCCCCGCTATAGGGGCAACCCGCCCCCTTACGAGCCGGTTGAACTGAATATTGTGGAGGTCTATCACCTCAATACTGCCCTTCTGGAATGATGCTTCCGCTAAATCCCTTATTATTTTTACTTCAGCAGGAGCACCGGTAATTTTAAGCGCTGCCCGCATTATGGCCGCATCGCCAATCACCACAGGCCTAGAGACTAGATTGATTTCCGGGTCAGCCAGCGTCTTAGTGACAATCTCAGGTCCCGACCCGGCGGCGTCACCCATCGTAATAGCCAGCAATGGCTTGTATCCTTCATTCATGGTAACTCCCCCTTCTCCAAATACGATATGGACCTTACGATTGCTAGTTCGGTGCCAAAACCACCCGCTTTGGTAACCACCCTCATTCCCTGGTATTGGCCACCGACTAATTCTCCAGCCGGAACACCCGGCTCTATTTCGCCGCGTACCGAAATAGCGGATACGGAAAGCCGGCGACAGACCTCAATCGCAATATCTCCACCGGAGAGAAACAGCCCGGCAAACTTCCGCAAGGTCAAAATACCCGCCACTGCCTCAGCCATAACGACAGTAATTGAGTGTCTCAAATCAGGCACGTACCGGGAAAAGGTGGCCGAGAGCACCAACCCTTTTTCTTGACCAAGAAGGGGACGAACCTGTTCTGCTATGCGCTCGGCTCTCTTTGAGCAAGCATCTTCCTGGTCAAGCGGCTCAAACTCCAGATTCAAGATTGGCAGGGCAAGTTCATCTCTTGCCTTAAGCAATTGGTTCGCCGTTACCTGGTTACGGGTGCCTACCACTGCCAGTACCAGCCCAGATTTAGGGGTTGAAGACGCCGCCCGGGATGCTTTCGTTGTCTTGGAAAGAAGAGAAGGCAACTCCCTGGCCAGGCCACCGGAGCCACAAAGTAGCCATTTGCCTCTAGCCAGAGCCGCCGCCTGAACGATACAGGCCAGATGAGACTGCGCCGCGACGTCACAAACCACAATCTCTTGCGGCACTCCGCTAATCTCTTGATAGAGGGACTCCGGCCCGGCTGCAATAGACTCGACACCGATATTGCCCACGCCACAGTGAGTTGACTGTTCAAGCAGGCTGGGGATATGCGATTCCTTTACTGGACATATTGGGTCATGGGCAAACTGGCTTTGGCTCACGCTGACTCCGTCCACAAGCAAAATACCGCCTGCGGTAGTCCTGCCCATTGCGGGGAAAGCCGGAGCTACAATAGCCTTCGAGAAGGCTAGCTCTTCCATGACCGCCTCCAGCTCAACGCCTATGTTACCTCTTAGTGTGGAGTCTATTTTCTTGTAAACCAATCTCCCCGCCAGATTCCGTGCGGCTTGCTTTGCCTTCTCACGAGCCGTATTTTCGTCATCGGCTCGGCTATTGGTGTTGATAACCACAACGTCTGCTGCTGAAGAGACACCCATATCAAAGATTATGACGGTGCTAAAGCCACGGCAAGCAATATAGCCACTGCCGTCCATAGCGCCTGTCAGGTCGTCAGCAATTATGCCCAGAGTCTCTGCCACCGCTTCTTCCTCCTACACCAGATACAAAGTTAGTATTTCACCCGCATGCCTACTTTTCACTATATCTAAGACCTTAACAGGGTTAGGCTAAAAGGCGCAACATGGCTCCAGCCAAATCATAGCTCTAAACTGCTTTGGTGACAAGGTGATAATGCTGTTTCCCCTCCGTTTTATTGAGCTTTACATTATAATACTATCCTTTTTGACTTTCAGAAGCGAAAACCTTACTATCTTACACGAAGGGCGATTTACAACCCTGCACGACTATTTACTACGTTACTGAAACTGAGGAACATCTAGAAGGAGTCAAAGGGAATGAAGGCTTTAGGTATTGTGGGCAGTCCCAGAAAGAATGGCAACACGGAAATTATTACCAGCCATACCCTGAAGGCAATAGCAGAGGAGGGCATAGAGACCGAACTGATACGATTAGCAGGTTTAGATATACGCCCCTGCAATGCTTGCGGAGTCTGTTCTAAAAAAGAGACCTGCCCGATAGATGATGACCTGTTGCCAATATATTCAAAAATGAAAGAGTCCGATGCTATCATACTGGCATCACCCGTGTATTATGGTTCGGCGACAGCTTTGTTAAAGGCTTTAATGGAAAGAGCCGGTTTTATTGCTCACCATAATGGAAGGTTGTTTGAAGGTAAAGTTGGCGGTCCTTTGGTAGTGGCACGCCGGGCCGGCCAGAACTTCACCTCGGCGCAACTTAGCTTCTGGTTTCACCATTCAGGCTTTTTTATGCCCGGTTCAACCTACTGGAACATCTCTTTCGGTCGAGATAAGGGTGATGTAGAAAATGACCCGGAAGGGCTTAGGACAGCCCGGAACTTCGGCAAGAATGTTGCCTTTTTACTGAAGAAATTGAAAGGTTAGCCACGGCATAATCACTGGAGCGTCATTCCCAGAATTAAACGTTCCGCTATTCTGTGCAACGCTGTAACAATTCAGATTTCTAGTTAGAAGCCAAGTGCCATCGTAGCCTGCAATCTAAGGAGAAAAGGCTAGCAGTTACTATGCAGGGTGGTCACTAGTCCTTTCAGATTATGCCCACCACAGTTTTGCTATCGGTAGACATATGTATCTTAAGAACGAGCAACCGAAACCCAAGACCAGAAGATTTTACTACGGCTGGGTAATAGCATTATGCTGCACACTGATCACGATAATCAACGGCGGCATTTTCTTCAGTTTCAGTGTCTTTTTCAAACCGGTGACACTTGACTTTGGCTGGAGTCGTAGCGAATTCGCCGGTAGCTACACAGCCATGCTGGTAGCTTATGCCCCCGGGGCTTTAATCGCCGGCAGGTTAGCTGACAGGCACGGCCCCCGGGTCATTTTAGTGCTGGCCGGATTGCTCATCGGGCTTGGGTTTATAGGAAGCAGTCAGGCCACCAATCTGACGGTTATGACATTATCCTATGCTGTTATAGGCTTTGGGCTCGGGGCTACCCTGGCATTACCCACCGCTACCATACAGCGCTGGTTTGTCAAACGGCGAGGCTCAATGCTTGGCATAGTGGTTGCCGGTACCGGAATCGGTGGCTTATTTTTCCCCCCACTAGCCAATCACTTAATAACCCTTTACGGTTGGCAGTCGGCCTACATGGTCATAGGCATAATCAACGGGGCAGTAATCGCTACATCGGCTTTATTCCTCATATCTGAGCCGAAGACATACCGGCTAGGGCTCCCAGGCAATGCGCAACCGGGACTGGCTCATGGTTCCAAGCCTCAAGATAGTACACTACTACACTTGACCTCAAAGCAAGTTTTTAAACTGCGCTCCTTTTGGGGTATAGCTGCCATATTCATCCTGGTTAATACGCCTGACTTCTTCATCAAGTCACAACTCGTTCCCTATATTATCGACCAGGGGGTTAGTGCTAATACTGGAGCCCAAAGCCTCGGGTTGATAGCCGGAGCGATGGTATTCGGGCGAATAACCATGGGTTGGGTAGCGGGAAGAATCGGCTGGATGAAGAGCCTAGCTATCTCCTGTTTTGTCGCTTCCATCTCAATTGTTTGGCTGATGTTTATCACCGAGCCGGATACGCTCTACCTTTTTGCAGTAGCCTACGGTTTCTCCTGGGGTAGCACCCTGGCCTTACTTGGAGGTGCTGTCGCATTCTTCTTTGGCATGGCTGCTCTGTCGGAACTACTTGGCTTTCTGCTAGGACTATCGGTGTTAGTTGGGGCTGCTGCCCCCTGGTTAAGCGGACTGAGCTTCGACCTGACCGGCACCTACCTTATCGCCATGGCTATTGCCGCCTTTCTCTTTGCTGCCGCTGGGCTTTTGTCCCTTTTACTAAAGCCGCCACGCCAGTCCGGTGTCATTTCAAAGTTCGCCGCCTAGCACGACACGAAGAGCCTGGCTATATGGGACACCAGTATTTTGATTTGCTTTAAAATTAGGCCAGTGGAGCAACTATGATATCATTGATTAGTACCAAATAAAAGGGACTCTCTCCATTATGGCAGGCGGCGAGTCTTCAGTATTTAAGCGCTGTAAGTCTGTCCTGCAAACAATAGAGAAGAACGCTACTCATGCAGGCCCCGGCGGCATGGGTCAGACAGTAAAGCTGATGAATCAGATACTCATGGCCTGCAACCTTAACGCCGTAACCCGAGACCCTGGTATTCGGGCAGCCTCTTAACCCGAAGGACATCGGCTGGAAACCAACCCCGTTAGCAGAAGATACAAAAGTGCCGGCCTGAAACACCCGCCTTATTTATAGGTTTGGCGATAGAAATACTAACCAAATGCCACCTTTCTCGTTATAACAAGTGGGTTTCAGAAAGAAAATAAAAAATAATGAGAGCCAAGCAATCTCTGGTAACAGCAATATAGGTCTGCTAACTTTGCCAATTGTAGCCTGTAGTTCTCGTCCGAATTGGCTCGTCATGAAGCATTTAATGCTTCATGACGATGTGCCATGCTATAATATACTGCTCAAACCAACGAAGAAGATCAGGCAACATAAATCCGCCCGCAAATTCTAATTTCTAACAATACCACAAAGGAGAGGTAAAGCTATGATACGGTTAACCACAATGTCCAAAAAAATAACCATAGGTCTTTTACTCGGCAGTATAGGTCTACTGTTCCTAAGCTGTACTCCCAAAGCAGACCCGATGGCAGTATCCGAAAACGATGTGGTAACCGTACAGCAGGGAGACCTTATAATTGATATCACCGCTAGTGGCAACCTGTCGCTGTCAGTTAAAGAAGACCTCACTTTCGAGATGTCGGGAACAGTAGAGGAAATCCTGGTGGAAGAGGGTGATTCAGTTAAAGAGGGACAGGTGCTGGCGAAACTTGACACATCAGAATGGGAGAAGGAGTTGATAAAACTGGAGAGGGCTATGCTTCAGGCGCAAAGTGCTCTAGAAATAGCAGAAGACAATATGAAGGACACAGAGTATACACTGGAGCTAGCTTTACTCAACGCGAAAATAAATTTGAGGAGTGCGTGGCAGACTTTATATAACACTGAAGAATCGTACGGTAACTACCTGAACATAGAAATAAGTGAGTTAAAGGTAGATAGAGCCAAAATGGAGAGGAAGCAAGCCGAACAAGACCTTGATGAACTTGCCGAGGAACTAGCGGAGCAAGAGCAGAAGGTAAGACTAGCGGAATTGGCCCTGGAGTACGCTCAAAAGGATTATGACGAAGCACTTAATACTACTCCAGAGATTATCGCTCCATTTGATGGATTTGTTACCAGAGTAGATGTTGAAGGCGGTGATGAGGTACTGAAAGGCAAAGTAGCCGTAACTATCGCCGACCCCACCAAATTTGAAGCTGAACTCCTGGTTAGTGAGATGGACATCCTTCAAGTAAAACTTGGAGGAAAAGCCTGGATACAGGTTGATGCCATGGGTGGAATGAGCCTGCCGGCTGAAGTTACACATATTGCCCCGACCGCCACCATTCAGCAAGGTGTGGTGAACTACAAAGTAAAGGTTGAAATAGAGTCGCTCCAACCTATCACCCGGGAACAGCAGAAACAGCTTGCGCCAACTGAGGAGCAAGTGCAAGAGGCGATTGACAAGATGCTACGGGGAGAGTTGCCTGATAGACTTAAACAGCAAATTGAAGATGGCACTATGACTCAAGAACAGGCTGACGAAATGATAAACCGTCTTCGGCAGGGTATCGAATCTGGCTTAGTTACCCGAGAACAAGTAGAAGAAACGTGGAAACAGAGATTACAGGCACAAGGAGGTTCACAAAGACCAGCAATGGCGACGGTGCCTCAAGACTTCCAGCTTAGACAGGGTCTAACCGTCACCGTAAGCATCCTGGTAGAGGAAAGAAGCAACGTACTGCTGGTGCCCAACCGGGCAATCACTCGCCAGGGGCAGGAGAGTTATGTCCAGGTACTAGAAGATGGTATCACTGAGCAGCGCCTGATAAAGACTGGCATCAGCAACTGGCAATACACCGAAATAACGTCAGGGCTCAGCGAAGGTGATGAGATAGTTATACCATCCGGGACAACTACCTCATCAACGACATCACAATCGAGAGGGGCGATGCCATTCCTTCCAGGAGGACCGCACTGATGATCAAATTGCAGAATATTAGCAAAGTATATTCCATGGGCAAAAGAGAACTGACCGTGCTCAACGGAATAAACCTTGATATTGAGCGGGGCGAGCTGGTCGCGATTATGGGGCCTTCCGGCTCGGGTAAGACGACCATCCTTAACCTTATTGGCTGCCTGGATACCCCGACTTCAGGTAGTTACTATCTTGAGGATAGAGAAGTCAGCCGCTTGAGCAGCAACGAACTGGCTCAGGTCAGGGCCTGGAAGATCGGCTTTGTCTTTCAGACCTTCAACCTGTTGCCCAGGATTTCCGCACTGGCTAATGTAGAACTTGGGCTGAGATACTCCGGCAGAGGCGACCGTAACCTGGCTATGGAGGCACTGGCTAAAGTTGGTCTCTCCGAGCGAGCGGGTCATCGTCCCACCGAACTTTCCGGTGGAGAGCAGCAACGGGTTGCCATCGCCCGGGCCCTGGTGAAAAGCCCTCCCCTAATTTTAGCGGATGAACCCACCGGAAACCTGGACAGCCGCTCCGGTGAGGAGATAATCTCAATTCTTACCTCCCTGCACGCTGAACAGGGCATTACCCTGCTCATGATAACCCATGACCCTAATATAGCTCACCACTGCCAGCGAATTATAAATATCAAGGATGGTCAAATAGTGGCGGAGGAGGCAACAGCATGAAGAAATGGATTGAACCTTTCTCTACTGCCTGGCTCGGTGTGGTCACCCACAAGCTGCGTAGCTTTTTGACTATCCTGGGAATCGTTATCGGCGTCGGCGCCGTGATTGTCCTGATGTCCATCGGAAGGGGCGCTGAAAAAGACATCCTCTCCCGCATTGAAAGCCTTGGCTCAGACCTTATCTTCGTTCAACCCGGAGCAGTCACCTTCGGAGGAATCAGAGGCGCTGCTGGCAGTGCCAACACACTTACCTTTGAAGATGCCATGGCAGTATCTGAAGAGGTTCCATACATAGCTGCATTAGCCCCTACTTACCAAACGTCACTCCAGCTAGTAGTCGGCAATCAAAATATGCGTGTCCAGGTTATCGGGACAACCCCCGATTTCCAGCAGGTACGAAGATTGGATGCTGCCAGTGGTAGCTTCTTCTCTGAATATGATTACCAGCGCGGTGCCAAGGTGGCTGTGCTCGGGTCCAACGTAAAAGATACCCTTTTTGAAGATACCGACCCTATCGGACAGTCAATACGGATGGGCGGCAATATTGTCCGCGTTATCGGTGTCCTGGAAAGCAAGGGTGCCGCGATGGGCTCAACTGACAATGCTACCCTAATTCCGTTAACTACGATGCAGCAGATGGTTGACCAACCTCGAACCAGCCGTGGCGAGCGTATCATATCAAGTATCACACTAGCGGTAAGTGACCAAGAACAGGCAAGTTATGTCGCCGACGAAATCACGAGCCTGCTCCGTGCTCGCCACCAGCTTGGCCCGGGTGTGGACAATGATTTTAGCATCACTTCCATGGAAGAGATAGCGAGTACGATCTCAGAAACAATAGGCGTACTAACCCTCTTTCTAGGCGCGGTCGCTGCCATTTCATTACTGGTGGGCGGTATCGGTGTGATGAATATAATGCTGGTTTCGGTGCTGGAGCGAACCAGAGAGATTGGCATCCGTAAGGCACTGGGGGCCAGGGAACGAGATATATGGGGTCAATTCTTGATTGAAGCGGCTTTCCTGGCATTTGCTGGTGGCATTATCGGAGTTATCTCAGGCTGGGCAATCTCATCAGTCATTGCCAGCACGGGCCTGATGACAACTGTAGTCACGGCTGATATAGTCATCCTGGCTGTTTCGGTATCGATTGGTATTGGCCTGTTCTTTGGATTTTACCCTGCCTGGAACGCTTCCCGCCTGAACCCCATAGAAGCACTCAGATCCGAATAATAGCAAAAAACCTCCCGGCTGGAATGCTTTAAGGCATTGATCTTTTCGTCAGATTGCTGGATGACCGCTTCCGGTTAATATAACACCCTATCCTGCAAATCAACTGCTAAGCCGACCAGAGCCAGGCAGATGACCATTCCTTTAGGAAGCCTCGCCCACTGAGAAACCAGTTCCTATCTATATTTAGCGGTAGCATACAGCATCTCGGGTGCCTCCATATTATCAAGCACAATACTGAATCTCAGAGTTGGGGAAGACAACAACCCTGGCATCCGTCCCATGGGACTCTTGAAGGACTCTCAGAACATCGTCCCACCGGTCAAACATCAAAATCTTGTCCGATTCCTCAATCCAACCCTTATGTTTTACATCAGGATACTCAGAGTAAATAATGAGCCTGTTCACCCGCCCGGGTATTAAACCATGAGGCATTATGTTCTCGCCCATTGTCCCGAAGGGGCCCAATAGGTAGTGGGGAATCTGCCCGTCAGGGGCATTGGCGGTCAGAACTACATCCCCACCCTCTTTTAATGCCGAATAGGCAATGCCTAATCCGATAGCCGCCTCATTAGCCTTGGCAAAGGTATTAGCAATTACGATATCCTTGTCCCCTACTCGGGGCGTAAGATAGTGAGTTCTGGCTTCAGCCACAACAGCCGCATAGGCTGGTTTCAGTGCCCCAGTGAAGATAGCCGTTGTCTCACCCCACATATTAAATATGCAGTTTATCAGTACATCCAGACCGGCTAGGCCAGCTGCCTCTTCAATGTCGGCACGCAGTGGATTGTCGTCAAATAGTCCCATGCCAATGATCGGCCTGTCTTCCGGCTGCTCTCTACTGTCTCTAAGCCACCTCAGGTGATTGTACTTGATGGTTTCAAAGGCAGCGACCCCGGGCAGAATAGCTTTGCCGCCACCACCAAAGCCGTTCATGGGGTGAGGAACTACCGACCCAATAGCAATCTTCAGATCACAATTCATGACCTCGGCATTAATACAGACCTTGGTCTGGTACGTTAAGGTGGTGCCAACATAGGTACAGCTATGAAAAGTGTTATGGTTAAAGACGGGAAATCTGGCTACTGTCTCCGCACCAAGTTTTTTAACAAAATCTATCCGGTCCATGGCCGAATGCGTACCCAGTGTGGCAATAAACCTTATTCTGTTATCAGGAATACCGGCTTCGGCTAACTCCTCAAGGACAAACGGCACTATCCCGGCTATTCTGGTAACCCGGGTCATATCATCAAAGATAATAACCACTTCTTTTTTGCCCCTGGCCAGCTCCCTGATTGGCGGCATGCCGATTGGACTACCTATTGAAGCCTTAATTTCTTCAGGTTTTAGAGCCGGGCGGTCGTAACCAGCCATATTACATACCTCCACCTGCCAGCTATCAGGCAGAGGCAACTCCAATTCCTTTGGCTCATACCAGGCCAGTTGCGGCACCTTAATAATATTCACTATTTTCCCTCCAGTAATAGCTTAAAACACTGTATTACATTTTCAACCAGCCGGGCTCTCTTTGTCAACAAGCAAAGGGCTTGTAAAAATATCCCAACGTTTACTTCGATACCTCGCAGGGCTTTTCCGTCCCTGACCAGATTCCTTTCATTCCGCACCGAAGCCCGGCAGAAGAAGACGTACCAATGATGAAAAAACAGATGCTTTTATCCGGGAACACCAAGCGCATCCTCAATCTTACTTCTGAGTCTCCTCACGTAGACGTCCACTGTCCTATCACCACCGTAGTAGTCATAGCCCCAGACCCGGTTGAGCAAAGCTTCACGCGTGAAGACACGGCCTCTATTGCTAACTAAAAACTTGAGCAACTCATATTCCTTGAAGGTCAGCATGGCTAGTCTATTGCCTACGGATACTTCATATTTAGCCGGGTTTATCGCCAGGTCGCCGCATCTAATCAAGCCATCACTTTCCAAACCGCTGATTTTACGCAGTATTCGTTTTACCCTTAGCGCCAGTTCTCTTGCCTCGTATGGCTTGACGGCAAAGTCATCCATATCCCAATGACCGTTAATTTTACCTAGCATTTCGTTATTAACCAGAGCAATCACTGGCAGCTCAAGTTCCTCCTTTATTATCCGGGATAACTCATGCAGTCTCAAGCAGTCATTTAAATCCACCAGTACAAAATCCGGGGATTTTCGTGCCATCATCTCCACCACCCCACTCCCATCAGAAGCGGGAGAAGAGACAAACCCACTCTGAGTAAGTCCTGAACAAAGCTCAGCCGCTGTCTTTTCCTCCTCAGCAATGACCAATATATGAAACACAACCGATTCCACCCAGCTTTTTCCCCCTAGATTCGTATCGGTATTCCCTTACTGGCCAGATGTTCCTTTATCTCCCTGATTGAATAGGTTCCGTAATGGAAGATGCTGGCAGCAAGAACGGCATCTGCCTTACCATTGACCAAAGCCTGGTACATGTCTTCCAGTGTACCAGCACCGCCACTGGCAATGACCGGCACACTAACCGTCTCGGAAATGGTACGGGTAAGCTCAATGTCATATCCAGCTCGATGCCCATCAGCATCAATGCTGGTAAGCAGTAGCTCTCCAGCCCCAAGCTCCACAACCTGCCTTGCCCACTCGAGGGCATCCTTCTTGGTCGGCTTCTGACCGCTATAGATATGGACTACCCACCGAGGCTCCCCGTTCCCCTCTACCCGCTTAGCATCTATGGCTACCACAATGCATTGACTGCCAAATTTATCAGCACCCTCCCTGATCAGGTTGGGATTGAGCACTGCCGCGGTATTTATCGAGACTTTATCTGCCCCCGCCCGCAGCATCCGCCGCATATCATCGATACGGCGCAGTCCGCCACCCACGGTGAGAGGCATAAACACCTGCTCTGAGATACGCTCCACCACCCCTACCATGGTGTCCCGTCCCTCAGGAGTAGCCGTTATGTCAAGAAAGACCAGCTCATCAGCCCCCTCCTGGTAGTAGAAGCGGGACAACTCAACCGGGTCGCCGGCATCACGCAAGCCAACAAAGCTCCTCCCTTTTACCACCCGTCTATCCTTCACATCCAGGCAGGGAATTATCCTTTTAGTCAGCATCTGTTCACTTTTCCTCCAGCCACATTCATTATCGGTTGCCTAAAGGGCAGTCTTTAGTCCTGCCACTCCGATTCCGTCCTGCCCAATACATCAAGCTTGATAGCCTGCACCTTGCGATAAACACCTTTATAATCCCTCCTTTCGCCGTTTACCCTCAAAAGGTCTCCCGCCACCGAGATGCCAAAAAGCCTTTCATTCTCCTCCAGGTATGGGAGAATCAACTCCCAATCAGCCGGACTTAAATCAACAAACTCACCGCCATTCAGCTGGTCAGCCACCACCTTATGGTAGGGGTCTCTCAAATAGATTGCGCCGCCGGATGCCAGTGAAAAGAGGTTAGAACCCGGGTAAGGAGTCGCCTGGTCGACAATATTGCCCATCTCATCAAACTCGACACCGTTTAGGATAGCGAAACCACCGCCGTTCAAGGGGTCACCGGCCATGAATGATTCCGCCAGATAATCAAGACAGTTGCCATTGATGACGACACGAGGACGGCCCACCGCGTTAATCAGTGGTCGGCCAGCGGCATTGCCCAGCACGAATACATCTCCACCTTTAGCACCATACATAAACGTCTGACCCACATCGCCGTAGATAACCAGTTTGCCCCGCTTCATGATTTGACTCACCTGGTCCTGGGCGCTACCGTGAACGAACATCTCCAAGCCATCAATACCAGACCCCAAATAATCCCCGGGACTACCATAGACGTCTATTTTAACACCATCCGACTCCTTGCCTAAACCGCAGCCGCCGAACCTCTGGCCAACGTAGCCGTAGCCGATAAACTGCTCCCAGCCCAGCTTATAGGCGGCACAAATAAGACGAGCATCGCAATCATCACCCTCAGGAGGGAACTCTCTGGCGTTCAGAACCAGGATTTTCTCACCTTTTTGGGGGGCTCGCAAACTGTCGCGACTGCCCCAATCTATGTAGCGATAAATACTCTTTGAGTTTTCGTTTAACTCAGGCGAATGACTGAAGATTTTGGTCAGGCTCTCTCTTATAATTTGCAGTACCGAGCTGCGCTTTTTATCTCCGGTAGGAAAGTGATAATCGTTCAAGTAGGTCAAGAGTTCAATGGCTTTCGCCTTAGCCTGGTCATCATTTTTAGCTTTTTCTACAAGCTTCTGGCAAAAATATCCAAGCGAGGTGTAACTCCAATCGTTCAGACTCCGACGCAAATAATCTTTGAGCAGGGAATTATCAGCCACCGCCAAGCCAACATTCAATAATTGAGTTATTTCCTTACAATTTGCCGGGACTGACAGTTCAGAAGTTATACCGGAGTGTTTCTGTCCATCAGGTACTCTAACGACTTCTCCGAACTTGTTGGTGCAGACAAGCTCTCTTGAGCCATCTCCATTACCAGCGTCTTTGACTGTGAAAACAAAGGCGCCGCCATCGGTAGCGCTGCCGCCACGAGAGTTCCAGTATTTGTCGGCAATCGGGCAAAAGCGGCTGTCCTCGGCTGACAGGCTCTGCAGCGTCGCATCGATAGCCTGCTTCTCTGAGCAGACCAGACCCACCTGTACTTCCCCTTCCTGCAAAGCAAATACCTGCGGGCGCAGCATGGAGGTATCAGTGATACCGATAAGCTGGAAATGATTCTTGCCGGGCTCATTGCGCAGAATGATAAAGAACCAGGGGCCATCAGGGGAGTTGTGGAGGTGCGCCGCCTGAATATATCTATAGAGGCGCTGTTTTTCCGCCGGCAACAGGTCAAAATCGTGTTCGGTAGTAGGCGCCATAGCCTCGATAATATACTCCATCGGATAGCCGAAAATACGACTCCACAAGTCAAGCAGTAAGACGGAGACCTCGGTATCCGTCAAGAACTGCGGGAAGATGTTATGCTGTCTTAGGTATTCACACACCGAATGATAGTTGGCGAAATCACCATTATGAACCAAGGCTTCATTCAGACCAATAAAGGGATGGGCACCGCCCGGGTGCCAGACACGCCCTTTAGTGGGGTAACGCTGATGTGCAATCCAGCCGTGAGCCTTGAAATCTTCGAGGAGATAGTACTGAGTGACCTGTTCGGCATAGCCAACTATTTTCAAGACCATAATATTGCGGCCATGCGAAAGGACAAAAGCTCGCTTCTCACCCAGTACAGTGTAAAAACTCCGATTGAGGCGAAAGGAGTTTTGATAGATGTATTCATCCTCAGCCTGGCGAGGAGTCATATCCTGAAGCTTGTTCTCTTCAATAAAACGAGCCAGCACCTCTCTCTTTACCCTGACAAAATAGCGCCATACGTCTGGAGGTCGAGCCTCCAGCCCCTCAACTTCTCGATAATCATCCAGGGCCGGAATTCGCTCAGCCTTATTTACTTCCAGGAAAGGCTCGATACTTGATGCCTCTACTTCAGAACGGGACTTCGGATCAAGCAGGGCAATTTGAAGCAGATAATGAGTGTCCAAAACCCCCTGAGTTACCCCGAGGTCCGACGCCGAAAGCCCCGCTGCGGCGATACCACCGCCCTTACCGTTGCCGCGGTTGTGCATCTGAACCGACGGTGCGAAAATGTGGCGGCCGCTAACCGGAATCGATGAAATAAAGCCGGTCACTCCACACCCACCCTCCTCGGAGGATTTTCTAACCGGCACATTTGAGTGCGGCAGCTTTGCCCTGGAGGCGATAATTCCATCGATAATAGCTTCGTGCACGTTACGCATCATCTCTACCCTTGAAAATCACTCTCCTGTTCTCTGTTCATGTCTTTTACGATTTTACCAGTGTATAATCTGATTCGGGGGAAACGGATTCAAGTTCTCGCCCTTCCCTTTTATCCAAATAGTCAAGATGTACCAAAAGGTCGGTGCGGCCAACCAGCTCCCGGATACTCCGCAGCCCGTATTGTCTTAAGAGTTCACACCACTGTTTACGCCAGGCCAGATACATGTTGACGATACGTTGCTCGGCCCAAGCTTCGCTAATTAGGTGTCCCAGTTCAGGATCGGTTGAGGCAATGCCGCGAGCGCAGCCGCGACCTCTTTCGCAGTTGCCGCAGCGGATACATTCCAGAGCAACCAGTTCCGCAGTGCCAATGACCACACCGTCTGCCCCAAGGGCAATCGCCTTAGCCACGTCCATGGCATTACGAATGCCGCCGCTGGCAATGAGACAGAGCTCATCCCGAACTCCCTCTTGTATCAGGAATCTGTGCACCTTGGGAATGGCATACTCAATTGGCATGGCAATGTTTTTCTTGGCGATATCAGGGGCAGCTCCGGTACCGCCGTAGCCGCCATCAAAGTGGATGATATCCGCCCCCGCATAGTAGCTGCCTATTGCTACCATATCCACATCGGTGGGAGTGGAAACCTTGACAGAGACGAGCGCTCTGGGATTGATTTCTTTCACCCAGTCAACATGCTTCTTGTGGTCCTCCACCGAATAGACACTGTGGAATGGAAAGGGTGAAAAGAGGGTACTTCCGACCACTGTCTCTCGAATGGCAGCAACCTCGCGGGTTACTTTATCGCCCAAAAGGTGTCCACCCAGTCCGGGTTTAGCTCCCTGAGCATACTTGAACTCTACCACCGGTGCATTCAGTATTGTCTCTTCCCTGACACCGAACAACCCGGTGGCAACTTGCGTAATTACACAATCGGCGTATGGAACTAACTCCGGGGGATAACCACCTTCTCCAGTACAGGTTAATGTATTCAGGCGCCGGGCTGCCCGTGCCCGGCCAACCATAACCGGCAAAGCAACCGAGCCAAAGGACATGCCGCCCCCATAGCACGGAATAGATATCGTTTTTCCGGGTCGCCCATCGCCACGTCGGTTGAGAGCAACACTGGTATCAATCTCCTCGTCATTGATATCCAGGTAATCATCTGGATGCGGCGGTTTGAAGCGAATTTTATCAAAGCCACCACCGGAGTCGCCGATACTGTAATCAAGGTCAACTAACGGCAGGTTGCCTGTTTCCGCCATTTCCCAGTGTCCGATTAACATCTCTGCCGTCCAGCGATAATCCCCCATAGTCTCAAGGACCGGGTTGAGATGCAGCGTCAGGGCTTGTTCTGGACATCGGTCAACGCAGTAAAAGTCATTCTCTTGACACTTAAAACCGATACATTTAGCCTCTCTTGGAGGGAGAGGTTTAGAGTAGTTATCGTATCTGATATGTACCCCATAGGGACATAGTTCGGCACACCGACCGCAGGAGCGACAGTGTGAGTTTCTTCTGACGGTATACTTACCAATCGTCCTCCGAAACCGAGAAGGAGTTGGTATAATATCAGGCAATTGAATTTTCACCTCTTTATTGTTCATCTGCCATACAAACCATATATTTTTCTTTGACCGAATATCGGAGCGAAGTTTTCCCTTTCCAAGTCCTCAAACCACAAGGAGCGGCCGACTTCCCCCCGAAGCCTCCTTGCCTCACGGATGCCCATGGCACCCATCACCTCGATTAGCTGGTCACGCCAGGCACCCATCAGGTTGATAATCCTCTGGCCGCCCCATGATGCCTCTATCTCCTCCAATTTCACCGGACAGGGCTTACCTTCCAGGCAGCGGTGGCATAACCGACACTCAAGGGCAATTAAAAGCGGAATGTCCACGCTAACACAGTCAGCCCCGCAGATAATTGCTTTAGCCACATGTTCCGCCATGGCGATCCCACCGGAGAAGACCAAATTTAGCTTTGATCTTACCGAATTCTCAACCAGTCTCAGGTGAATTTCTCTGATCATCTCCTTTAAAAATCGAGGCTCTTTACTATCCAGCTCGTTACCGCGATTGTCAGCATAGAAATGAAGCGTGTCCACATCAGTACAGGCAAGTTTCAAGGCTCGAGACGCTGCTTCGACATCGAGCGGGATGCCAACCGAGATAAACAATTCAGGTTTTAAAGAACGCAAATTGATAAACTCGTCCTCGATTTCGGATTCATAAGCCAGCTCCACCATACGACTCCCCTTAATCAGGTCGACAAAATCCCGGTAGTTATCCTTAGTTAAGCAGGGTATCAGGCTACTAGAGTATGGCCTCAAAACGTCGGTATAGTCTTCGGAACGGATAAATACCATGGTACCGAGTGCCCGAGCCGCCTTAACCATTGCCAGAAGCACGTTTTCACTCAAGACACCGAAGCTTGGCTTCTGGAATACTATCGGCAGCGGCACCTCAAGAATCGGCGGCACCTTTGATGTCAGAGACATATCTTCTCCGAATTCCAGCCGCACTGGTCGGCGGGAAAGCTCAATTAAAGTATTGATATACTCACGACCGTGGATACCGTCTCGCGTCGGGCGCACAATTTCGGACATATCAGTCCACATCGAGTCGAACCCTTCACCGACAAAGGGGCCACGATAGCCGGCTCCCGAAACCGGTATTCGGCCGGTGTGAGCCTGATACCAGGTCTGCTGGATGATGTCAGCCTGCCAGTAGTCGTCTCCCAAGACCCGGTATTCGGGGTTGAGCACCCGGGAGAAGATACCTTTGGTACACTCCTGCACGCATCGAAAACAGCTTTGACAGATATATAGATACTCAGGCTCATCCATAGAACTTAAATGCAGCTGATTTTCCCTGAAAACCCCGTAGACGCACTTCTTCTTAACGCACTCTCTACAGCTCCCGGCACAGTCTTCCCGAAATTCAACTACGGCATATTTACCGACCGGATGAAACCGCGGCGGTATTATTCGTATAGGAATGTGATAATTCTTGGGCATACACCCTCCCGACCAACTTGCTTCAGGACGCGGACTTGAGACCGGCTGCCTCCACAAGCTCAGCTACTTTTTCTTCATTCTCGATAGCCATAATATGAACGCCTCTGACACCCTCAATCTGACGCAGTTCAGCAATCGTCTCCAGGCAGATTTTGATGCCCTCTTCGGCCGCCTTTTCCTTGGCAACACCCGCCATCCGCTTGATTACCGGCTCGGGCACATCCATGCCAGCCACTTTACTTGCCATGTATTTCGCCATCCCAACTGATTTTAAGGGGGTTACTCCAGCCAGAATATAAACCTTCTCGGTTAACCCCTCCTCCCGAACCAGCTTCATCCATTCCCGAAATCGGCCAATGTTATATACACATTGGGTCTGGATGAAATCTGCACCCGCCCTAATCTTCTTGGCAAGTCGAATAACGCGGTACTCAAACGGGTCGGCAAACGGATTGGCAGCCGCTCCAATAAACATACGCGGCGGCTCGTCGAGCTCGAAGCCACTCATATCTTTACCCTCCCTGCACATCGTCCGTACCATCTGGATTAGGTTCATCGAATCGATATCGAAAACATTCAAGGCATCGGGCTGACTGCCAAAGGTCTGATGGTCACCCGAAAGACAAAGAATGTTTCTGATACCCAGAGAATAGGCCCCCAGGATATCCGACTGCAGGGCGATTCGGTTGCGGTCCCGAGTAACCATCTGCATAATTGGCTCCAAACCCATCTGTAAAAGATGGGCGCCAGCGGCAACGCTGGACATCCTGACGACGGCCGTTTGATTATCGGTTACGTTTACCGCATCCACGCAGCCCTCAAGCATCCGGCCCTTTCTACGAATAACCTCAGCATTGGCCCCGCGGGGAGGACCGCACTCAGCGGTAACAACAAACTTTCCTTCGGATAAGATTTGCTCCAGCCTACTTCGTGCTTTCAGATTCATATAATATGGTCCTCCCTGATAAGCCTTCTTGGCCCGCCAGACTGGCTTGAGCGCCAATCCTGGGGAGGGACATGCACCCTTAAATTATCCAGTTGCCCTAATGTCTTAAGCCGGTCGATAATGAGTTGCCAGGCACAATCGGTATCGGGGTTAACTTCGCACTTTCCGTTCCGAGACCCCCCACAGGGGCCATTTAACAGTTTCTTAGAACAACGGGTAATCGGACAGATTCCACCAAATACAGCCAGCACACAGTTGCCACAGCCAAGACACTCCTCAGTAAAGAGGCCCTGCCTTTCCAGAACACCGAGGAAGGTTGTGTTTACACCTGGCAGCACAGGCGCCTCAGCAAAACGCCTGGCGACAGCCTGCACGCCAGCCCCACAGGCCAGAGACAGGACAACATCGTTACGAGCAATACTTGGAGCCGCCTCCTGAATGAATTCGTCCTCACACTGACGTTCCACGGTAAACTCTTCAACTTCAATCTCCCTGCCTTCCTTCTTAAAGGACAGCCGCAGAGCCGAGGCGAGAGTAGCTACCTCGTCTTCCCCTCCCGCAAAACAGGTCTTAACACAGGTGCCACAGCCCAGAATGAGAAGTTTCTGGTAGGGCGCTATGGTTCTCTTGATTTCTGCGATTGGTTTCTGCTCTGCAACTATCATAGATTCACTCCACTGACCTTGATGCGCCACCGCTTCATGCAGCCTGAACAGGACCCAGTTCACCCAGATTAGATAAAGCCTTTTGTATGGCTTGAGCGGCGGAGGTTTCATCTCCAGGAGAAAGATTGAAGAACGACAATCGCCTGCCGTCAAGCTCTATCTCATCCAATAATTTTTTAAGCCACTCAACCCGTTTCCTGGCTCTGGTATTGCCATCTACATGACGGCACTTCCCCTCAGGACAGGCAAAAACGGCCACCGCATCCGAGCCGGCTTCAAATGCCTTCAGCAGGAAGGCGTCCTTGACCATACTTGTGCAAGGTAGCTTTACAATTCGCATCTCTAAATCACCGTTATACAAGGGTAAGAGAGCCTCTTCACTGAGGGCATTAATACAGTGAAATACTGTTATTACAGGCTTGAATTTAGTATCCATAACCGTTGCCATCTTCCTTAGCTCCAGATTAGCCTGCGGCCAGGGCAAGCTTGAAGAAATTATCATACAGCCTTAGCCCAACCTCACCACTCTTCTCAGGGTGAAATTGTGTCCCGATAAAGTTTCCGTTCGTCACGACACTGCAGAAGGGAATACCATACTCCGTATCGGCGGCTACCAGTGATTTATCATCCGGCTCGACGTAATAACTGTGAACAAAGTAAAAGTTAGCCTCATCCGGTATGCCATTAAAAATCGGGTGGGCAACCTTCTGTCTGACCTGATTCCACCCCATGTGTGGAATCTTCAGCCCCGAAGGCAGCCTTTTGACCCGCCCCGGAATAAGGCCAAGACACTCATGCCACCCCCCTTCTTCAGTGCCAGTAAACAAAATTTGCAACCCAATACATATGCCAAGAAAGAGACGCCCATCAACGATGAACTGACGAATCGGGTCAGCCAATCCCAATTTCCTAAGGCTTTGCATGGTATCGGCGGCGGCACCAACCCCGGGTAGAATAATTGCCCGGGCATCAAGCACCTCACTCGGGTTACTGGTCAGCCTCACCTGATAACCAAGCCTGGCAACCGCATTAAGTACACTGCGCAAATTACCAGCACCATAATCAACTATGACAATCATCAAGAGTCCTTTCTTCGCTCACTTACGAAAATTTAATTCTCCTCACTTAACCAAACCATCGCTTTCATTGGGCGGTATACGGCAGGTGGTTTCCGTAAACTATATTATCACATCCTTCCCGCCTTGTCAATATCTTATTCGGTGAATTTTATAATTCAGGAATAATAAATGTTTAAAAAGCAAGTTCTCCGAAATGGCATTTAGCGGAAATCTACGATGCATTATTGCCGTATATTCTGATGAAGGTGGCTGGTTAAAGAAATGAATCAAAAGATTGGTTAAGGGTAATAGCTATTATCCTCTTCAGGAAGCATCACAGGGTATTTTAGATTGCCAGTTTGCCTTGGGTTTGTAAATCTAAGGCTTGTTAGAGGGCAGGACAGGTTTTATCGGCAGCGGTATCCCTGAGACCATTAGATAAACTTCGTCAGCGCACTTGGTCAGCACCTGATTAGCCCTGCCCAGAAAATCACGATATAATCTGCCCATTTTATTTGCGGGCACTATCCCCAAGCCAACCTCGTTAGTCACAATAATAAAACTGGCCGGAACTTGACCGATACAACCAGCCAGTTCGGCAATCTCTGCCATAATCTCTTTTTCAACACGAGCGGCGTCAATCCCTTCACCATCAGGCTGGCAATATTTAAGAAAAATATTGTTAACCAGAAGGGTGATACAATCTACAACCACCGTCTTCACCTGACCAGCCTTTTGAGCAATCTGACCACCGACATGTGTAGTAACCTCCAAGGTCTCCCAGGTGGCAGGCCTTGCCTTCTTGTGTTCCTCAATACGCTCTCGCATTTCCTCATCGCCAGCCTCAGCGGTAGCCACAAAAAGTACCGGCTCGCCTGACTTTATAGCAAGCTCCTGGGCAAATTTGCTCTTGCCGCTACGGGCGCCACCCGTTATGAGAATAATTTTCGCCATATTATCACCTAGCCTTCAGCCCTGCCTGCAATATTTCCAAAATCCAGGTTTTTTCTCTCAATATCTTCCTGGTCTCCAGAATTTCTACCCTCTTGCGAAACAAAGGGCCATCAATAACAAGGGTGTGGTATTCCCCGGCTTCACCGCATGGCGTAACGCCTTTTGTCTCGCCAAGCTTCTCCAAATATTTGATGAAATCCAAGTCCACTTTACGGCCCAGTATATCCTCACCGAACAGGTCGGCTCTGGCCACAACTACAATTGCCTCAAAGCCTGAATCTACAAAGCTTCTCATTATATTATTCTGACTATCACCCCACAAGGGAAGATGGGATGTAATCCCTGCCTGGTGGCAGACCCTCTCAACCCACTCTCGGTGTTCCTCAAGGTCAATATCCCCAAAGACGCCGCCCCCTATTCCCTCCTGCTTTAGATTTGAAATCATTTTCCTGAATTCAGTCTCATAACTGGCCATGGTTGCCCGCCGCTGAATCAGCGGAACTCCTACTGCCCGCGCTTGTACCTCCAGCAACCAAGATGACTGCCCGTGAGTCCATGACCTTTTACCGTCTTCGGTTATCATATTAGCCAGATAATTAACCTCCAGTCCGCTGGCAAGAGCCCGGTAGCAGGCAAGACAGCTATCTTTACCACCGCTCCACGATGCGAAAACCTGGTTCACGGTACCTCCTCAATTTAAGAAATATTACCGGCTAGGCTAGAGCCAGAAAACCCAAGAGACCAAACAAAATAAGCACACTCACCTCAGCCACCTCATTTATAGCGCCGTAGTTATCACCGGTAAGCCCGGAAAACTTGCGCTTAAGATAAACTGCCAATAGTACCGTTACCATCAGGACAAAGCCTAGCACCACTAAATTTATCCACTGGAAGAAGGGGGGCAAGGCCAAAGCCACCAACAAAGTTATCAGCGTGGCTAGGGTGAAACTTTGCCAGCTAACCCCCTGCTTAAAGACTTTCCCCAAGCCTGAGGGGCGGGCGTAGGGATGGGCGAAAATAGCATAGACCATTGCCCAGCGACTTACCACCGGCATGAATATCAGGGTCGCTACCCTTGAAGATTCAGGGATGCTATCTAGCGAGACATATTTAACCAGCAACAGCAAAGCAACACCGACGATGCCAAAGGCTCCGGCACGGCTATCATGCATTACCCGCCACCTACCTTGAGCGATCCTGTGGCCAGCGATTCCATCACAGGTATCGACGAAACCGTCAAGGTGTAGTGCCCCAGTAATTAAAACCAGAAAAACGATGAGCAGAGCATTGACCACCGCCGAAGGCAAAACCAAGCTCAAAAGCCAGTTCAAACCAACAAGAAAAAGGCCGATGATGAGACCAACCAGAGGGAAGTAGCCGGTAGAATGCCCCAGTTCCTCAGGGGTGCCCTCACGCCGCCAGGGCAAGGGTATGCTGGTCAGAAACTTTAGTGCCGCTAGAAACTTCAATGGCTCTTAATCTCCTTCAGATACACCGGCTTCAGTGAAGGTAGCCATCTCGGCCAGCACCTTGGCGGCTGTCTCAACAATAAATATGCCCAGTGCGGCACCGGTGCCTTCACCTAAACGCATGTCTAAATCAAGCAACGGTTTTAGCCCAAGATACCCAAGCAGTATCGGATGCCCGGCTTCAGTCGAGACATGGGCCGGGATAATAAAGTCCTTTAATCCCGGTGCTAGGGCGGTGGCAATCAGTACGGCCGCTCCGGAGATAAAGCCATCAACAACCACTGGAATACGATTGGCAGCAGCAGCGAGCATTACCCCCACCAGTCCCCCGATTTCAAAGCCACCTACCCTGGCAAGCACCCCCAGGGGTTTAGCTCGGTCAGGCTGATTTACTGCTAGGGCTCGACTTATTACCTCTACTTTTCGGACAAGCTTCTCATCCGAAAGACCGGTACCCCGACCAGTAACCTCAGCGACCGATTTCCCGGTCATCACAGCACAGATGGCACTACTTGAGGTGGTATTAGCAATGCCCATATCTCCGGTACCCACAATATCAAGCCCCTTAGCCACCTCACCGGTTACTATCTCAATCCCGGTCTCGATCGCCTTCACCGCCTGCCCAGCCGTCATCGCTGGGCCAAGAGCCATGTTCTTGGTGCCAAAATCAATCTTCCTTGATAATAGCCGGGGGTCTGACTCAAGCTCTGTAGCCACACCCATGTCAACCACAACCAGCCTGGCACCAACCTGACGAGCCAAGACATTGATTCCAGCCCCACCCCGGAGGAAATTAAGTACCATCTGGGCGGTAACTTCCTGAGGCCAGTTCCCTATCTTCTCGGCAACCACCCCGTGGTCACCAGCCATAACGATAATGGCTCTGTGTTTTATTTGAGGTATCGCCCTGCCCTGAATACCAGCCAGCTGGATGCTCAGGCCTTCGAGCCTGCCCAGGCTGCCCTGCGGCTTGGTCAATATGTCCTGCCTTGCCCTGGCCTGGGCCATTGCCTCTTTGTCCAGAGGCTTTATCATTTTAATGATACGGTTAAGATTATCCACTTAAAACCTCCAAATTATTTTGGTCAAAAAATACTTTCCATGGTTTCTACCAGCCTTTGGCACTCTGGCATGGTTCGGGGAGCGATACGAACATACTCAGGCAACCCGAATGAGGTGCAATCCCGCACCAGAATACCGCGCTTAAGTAAAGCGGTGCGGAATTTACTGGCCTCACCCACCCTAACCAGAAAAAAATGCGTCTCTGAGGGGAGTGGGGCAAAGCCGAGCCCGGAAAGCCCCTTGATTAGGAACTCTTTTACCTCCTTTATTTTCCTTTTACTCTGCTCAAGATAGCTTGCCTCATCAAGCACAATAGCTCCTATCTTTTGTGCTACAACGTTGACGTTCCAGGGCGGGCAGACCCGCCGCAGGTTACTGGTAATCTCCTGATTTGCAAGAGTATAGCCAAGACGCAGTCCAGCCAGGGCATAATCCTTGGTCATGGAATGCAGAATAACCACGTTACCCTTATAAATAAGATCCGCAGAAGACCAGCTTTGCTCGACAAAGGCAATGTAAGCCTCATCTATAATAAGCAGTCCGTCCCCGATGGCATCTATGAGAGTTTCAATGTCCTGCCTCAAGAGGTATTTGCCGGTAGGATTATTGGGGTTACAGACAAAAACTGCTCTTGGGCAGTGCTCCTTGATAAGCTTTACCGTTTCTTCTATCTTCAGGGTAAAGTTATCTTCAGCCCCAACCCACTTTTTAACCGGCTCGGCGCCAACCATCCAAGAGGCAACCTCATACTCACCATAGGTTGGCTCAAGGAGCAGAACACAGTCACCCCCTCTGAAGTAAGTTAAAGCGATAAGGCGGATAAGCTCCGTAGCGCCATTCCCAACCAGAATGTTATCCGCGGTCACACCCAATTTTTCCGAGAGTCGTTCTTTAAGTTCAGTTGCCTCAGAATCAGGGTACTGCTCAATGGCGATACTATCGAGAGCCTTCCCTGCCTGTGGCGGCGGCATGAAGGGATTGGTGCAGACACTGAAATCGAGGACCTCCTCTGGGACAAGCCCAAAGGCTCTTAGCTCAGCATAATTTATACCGCCATGCTGACAGGCTTTTAGGTTAGCTATCTCCGGCCTAGGACGCAAGGACAAAGTAAATTCCTCCTGCCATAAAACATATCAAGACCCAGGCTAGCGCTGCTATCCCTGCTAACTTTAGAGAAGCATCAATAGTTTCCGGTACGGGAGAAGCAGCGGTACCCCCAAGTTTATAGTGCCCGACCTTCTCCAGTTGCACATCTAGGGCACCGCTAACCGCAGCCATCGGCCAGCCAGCGTTAGGACTCTCGGTCTTAGAATGCTCACGCAAAGTGACCTGCCACGACTTTCTCCAGTCTCGGCGAGCAAGAAAGGCAGCTAAAACCAGAAGCAGTGCCGTCAACCTTGCCGGTACAAAGTTCAGGACATCGTCCAACCGGCTGGCGAATTTACCTAAATATTCATATTTACCGTGATAGCCAATCACAGCATCCATGGTGTTTATTACCCGGTAGGCAATCGCCCCGGGGATACCCAAGAGCAAGAAATAAAATAGCGGGGCGGTAAAACTGTCGCTTGAGTTCTCAGCTATTGATTCTACCGTAGCCGAGACTAGAAGCGGTCTGGACAACTGGCGGGTATCGCGGCTGACCAGAGAGCGAAGCTCAAAGCGGGCTTCATCCAGCTTATTCGCCGCCAAGAGTCTCTTAATCTTAAGTGCGGCTCGCCTCAGTCCTTTTAGGGAAAAGGTTAATTTGAGGAGCAGCGCCGCAACGATAATATACGCCACCTGGCTTAAGCTCTCCAGATAAAAGAGAATAAAGTAGGTCGGGGCAACAAACAGTCCCAGAGTGATTAGGGTTATTCCAGCCCCGTAAAGAAACTGAACTCGTGGGGAGCGATTGATGCCACGTTTTTCCAAGAACGAGGTTACCTTACCCATCCAGGCTACCGGATGTATCGCATCCGGCGGGTCACCCAAAACCAAATCCAGGGTTAGGGCAAGAAACAATATGAGTAATATCTCCATCACTGCCAAACTATATCCTCATTTACAGCATCTTCAGATTTTTCCCGATTTCCCATTGCCGGCGCTGAGCAGGATGGTGGGCAAGCCGCTAACCGGGTGTCTGTAGACACAGTTCCGAGCGCCATAGACCTCTCTGATATTATCCGCCGTGATAACCTCCTCCGGCGTTCCCTCGGCATAAATCTTACCGTTGTTTAACAGAAGCAAACGGTCACAATATTGCACCGCCAGGTTCAGGTCGTGAAGGGCGGCCAGAACAGTTAAATTATTCTCCAAACACAAGCTCTTAATCAAATCAAGGATTTCAACCTGACGACCGATGTCCAGATTGGCCGTCGGTTCGTCTAAAAGAATCGCCTCCGTCTCCTGTGTCAGGACGCGGGCAATGAGCAGGCCTTGTATCTCCCCGCCGGAAAGCTCATTTACCCTCCGCTCAAGGAGTGATTGGGTAGCTGTCTTCTCCATGGCATCCAAGGCGATCCTCCAGTCCCCGATACCTTCAAACTGGAACATTCCAAGATGCGGATTTCTGCCCATAAGCACTATCTCAAAGGCGGTAAAGGTGCTTGGCAGTAGCGGCATCTGCGGGACGACGCCAAGGAGGCAGGCCAGTTCCTTTCTTGGTATCTTCCGGATATCCTGGCCGTTTAGAAGTATCTTGCCCGAATAGGGAGTGATAACCCGACTCAAAGCCTTGATAACCGTTGACTTACCCGAGCCATTCGGCCCAATAAGCCCGGTTATTTCGCCTGGCATCGCCTTGAAGGTTATATCTTTAAGCACCGGCTTGTGAGCGTAGCCAAGAGAAACATTTTGCATTTCCAGTTTAAGCATTCATACCTCAAAAAATAGCTCTGCCCCTGCGCCGCAGCAAATAGAGAAAGAAGGGTGCCCCACAGAGGGCGGTGATGACACCGATGGGTATCTCCGTAGGCGCCAGAACAGTGCGCGCTACCAGGTCGGCCAGAATTAGGAAAATGGCGCCGACAAGAATAGAGAGTGGCAGCAAGAAACGGTGGTCAGCCCCCCAGACGAGACGGACAGCGTGCGGGATGATGATGCCGACAAAGCCAATGATACCCACGAAGGAAACACTGGCCGCCGTAACCAGGGTAGCCGCCACCAGCAGGACTATCTTGAGTCTCTCTACATTGATTCCCAACTGCTGGGCCTGCTCTTCATCAAGCTGCATTACATTGAGCAGACGGGCAAAAAGCAAGATAACCAAAATCCCCACGGCAACGTAAGGCAGGACAACCTTTACCTCTGACCACTGGCTTAGAGAGAAGCTGCCCATCAGCCAGAAGATGATGCCGTGCATCTTGTCCCCACTGGAAATGATGAGGTAGGAAACTATTGAGGCTAAAAGTGCCCCCAGGGCGACGCCGGCGAGAATAAGGGTCGTTATCGGTAGGGTCTTGCCCACTCTAGCCAGACTATAGACAACAGCGGTACTGATCAGTGCCCCGGTGAAGGCAAGCAAGGGAACAACCCCAAAACCCAGGCCGTGCCAGGCGGTAGGCAACAGAAAGCCAATCACCGCCCCAAGTGCAGCCCCTTGAGCCACGCCAATAAGATAAGGGTCGGCGAGCGGATTGCGGAAAAGACCCTGGTAGGTAGCCCCGGCTATTGCCAGGGCGGCACCAACCAGTCCGGCCAGAATAACCCTGGGCAGGCGAATTTCCAGAACGATAGTACCAATAGCGTCGGGCCAGGTCTGAGCCATCTCCACCAGTGGCAGTTTAGATATGAGGATGTTAAATGTGGTCAAGAGAGAGATTTGGACACTGCCCACCGTCGTCGCCAGCACCACCACCGCTACCAGCAGAGCCGCCAGCCCCAAAATGCTGTATAGGCGGGTGCGTCTTTTCAAAAAGTAAATCGGAGCCTCTTTTGAAAAAGCTGGACTAAAAGTCATTTAAAATCATCACCTATCTACTTGAATAGCTCCGGATGAATGAAAGCGGCGAACTGTTCCAAGGCATCAACTATCCTTGGCCCACCGCGGCTAACCAGGTCAGCGTCTATTGCATGGAGCCGATTATTGATACGAGCCGAGGCACTGCTCAGTCTGGTTTCAGTTTTGACAAACTGAAAGGTTAAGTCCTCACCTGACCCGTGGCCAACACCAGCAATCACCACCTCGGGATTTAGGGCAATGACTACCTCCAAACTAATAGCACCATAACCGGTTATGTTCTGGGCAATGTTTGTGCCGCCTGCCTTTACGATAAGGTCATTTTGGAGGGTTCCTGAGCCAGAGGTCATTAAAGGATCATGCCAGAGAAGGTAAAAACTACGTGCTTTTTGTTCCTCCGAAAGACCATCTGTCCTATCAATCACCGCCTTAATCCTTCGCTGCATCTCCCCCACCAGCCTTGAAGCCTCGGCTTCACTCCCGGTAATCTTACCTGCCAACGTAATAGCCTCAAGCACCCCGTCAACGGTTTTGGGATTTAAGACGAAAACAGCAATTCCTTTGTCCTCAAGCTGTGGAAGGACTCGCTTCTCATGGATTGAGGTAGCTACTATCAGGTCTGGAGAATGAGCCACTATTTCTTCAATATTTGGCGTACTAAAACTGCCAATGCTGGGTTTCTCTTCAGCCTGGGGTGGGTAATTGCAATAGTCAGTTACAGCCACTACCCGGTCAGCCAGACCCAAAGCGAACAGAATCTCAGTATTGCTTGGGGCAAGAGAAATAATCCTTTGTGGGACTTCCTCCAGCCTGACGGTTCTACCCAGCTGGTCGGTAACTGTAATTGCGGATGGTGGTGTCTCCCCAGGTGGGGAGGCACAAGCCGCCAAAAAAATCAGAAGTATGGCTGAAGCCAGATAAAACACCCCCAGCCGACACAGTTTACTTTTCATCTCTATTTCCATTTTGCCGAACCGCATAAAAAAATCCCCTCTCCTACAGCCGAGGGGAAATAAAAAACCAACAAAAATCCCTACCTCTCCCCGCGGAGCACTGTAGGATATTCAGGGTTGGCGTTCTGGCTTTTGATGGCTTACCCATCAATCACAGCGGCGCGGCCGCGTCGGATTTGCACCGACTTGCTCTCCACTTAGGCCCTCGCTTGCGCTCAGGCACCCCTGTACTATCTATATTTAGGGGGAGTATACAATAACCTTAATAAAAATACAAGTGTCAATACATTTTTCACCGCCAATTTTGATATGTCCATCCACACTAGAGTAGAATGTCAGATAATTATGAAATAGACATCAGCAAGGTAGGGAGGTTAATGTCTCTAGGACACTCTGGAGCGGAAAAACATCACTTTAACCAAAGTCCGCGTATTTTCTACGGCTGGATCATCTTAGCGGTAGCCTTCACTATTATGATAGTTGGTTACCCTGTCAGAAACACCTTCTCCGTTTTCTACCCCACCATCGTGGAGGAGTTCGGCTGGGAACGTGGCAGCACGGCACTTATGTTCTCGATTACCATCCTCGTCTACGGTTTGACAGCGCCAGTAGCCGGTAATCTGGTGGACAGGTTCGGGCCAAGATTGGTGCTCCCACTTGGGGCTTTTCTGATGGGAGGCGGCCTTGCCCTTTGCAGTCTGGCTCAAGCGCAATGGCATTTTTATCTTTTCTACGGAGTTATTACCGCAGTAGGCCTTAGTTTTGCCGGGTGGACACCGCTCACAGTAATTGTTTCCAAATGGTTTGTTAAAAAACGAGGTTTAGCATTCGGTGTCCTTGCCGCCGGGTTTGGTGGCAGCCTGATGGCGGCTCCTCTTGCCCAGTTTCTAATTTCTAACTTTGACTGGAAGATGGCTTATATCATCATCGGGATAATTCCGGTTGTCATAATTGTGCCGCTGGGTGCCATTTTTATGCGTCGCAGCCCTGAGGAAAAAGGGCTTTCGCCTGACGGTATCACAACAGAGTCACCGCCACCGAAAGCTCAACCAGAGCAACTGAAACTGGCTAACCCAGATGGAACACTGCCGGCGACCGATCGGACACTCTCCCAGATGCTCCGAAACCACCGCTTTTGGCTCCTCTTTTTTACCGGCTTCTTTTTCATTGGCTTTGCCGAATATACTATAATCGCGCACCAAGTTTACTTTTTCAGGGATGTCGGCTACGAGCCGATGGCTGCCGCCGTTATTTTCAGTCTATTTGGCGTCATGTTCATCATCGGGAAACTATTGGGTTTCCTGTCAGACCGGTTGGGAAGAAGGAAACTTTTTATCTGGAGCTGCCTGGTTGGAATAGCGGCAGTTGGCCTACTATTCTTTATCAAGGATACCTCTCAGCCTTGGATGGCTTTCCTGTTTGCCGCTCTTTTTGGTCTTGGATTTGGTCCGGCGGCACCAGCATTTTTTACCAGGGTGGCTGACCTCTTCCAGGGGAAGCATTTTGGCTCTATCCAGGGATTTATCGTGCTCGGCATCTCCCTTGGCGGCACTCTATCCCCCTGGCTGGCCGGGTTTCTATATGACAAGACTGGCAGTTACCTGGTGACTTTCTGGATAGTCCTGGCCACCTTAATGATATCTATCGTGCTGATGTGGTTGACCTCACCCCCAGGCCGAGACCAGGAACAACTCACCCTCAGGGGATGAACTTAGCCACGATACGGTTTTTATCGTCGGCACAGTATCGGAATAATTGACCAAGATACCTCATTCCCGAGCAATTGGATACCAGCCATACTCCTTCCCAGTTTCAAACATGGCGATAATGTTTTCCACCGGCACCCCGTCCTGAATGTTGTGTACGGCGCTAAGTACGTATCCGCCTCCGGGAGCAAGGTCTTGGATACGCCGCTTTACTTCAGACTTTACCTCCAGCACATTTCCACGAGGTAATACCTGCTGGGTATCCACCCCACCCCAAAAACTCAGCCGGTCGCCAAATTCCAGTCCCAATTTACCCGAATCCATATCTTTAGCCGCTACCTGTACCGGATTTATAACATCAACCCCCAGCTCGATTATCTCATCTAGCAGTTGATAGATAGAACCGCAAGAATGCAGGTGGACAAAAGCAGAAGTATGTTTCTTGACGGTATCAAAATATTTCTTGAGGCGTGGCTTAAATAGCTTTCGGTAAAGCTCAAAGGAAACCATCGGGCCGTTCTGAAATCCAAGGTCTTCACCTATTACCACGATGTCGGCGAGGTCACCACCTGTTTTAAGTATCTCCTCAACCTGAGCAACACTCCATTCTACACCAGCATCAAAGAGGGTACCGGCTAATTTCTGGTCGGCAGCCAAGTCCAGGTACCAATCCTCAAAGCCACGTATTGCCTGCGTAGTATAAATAAACGGACTCGGTAAATGTAACACGATGGCATAGTCAGTGTTCTGACGCAAGTCTCGGAGTCGCTCTCGCATGCCTCGGGTATAGCCGGGGTCACGTGGGTCTGGCCAGGAGAAGTTAAGAACATCCTTTATAGTTATTGCTCCAGCAAGCGGAGACTTCACAATGTCATAATAGAAAGAACCGGATGGTTTGCGCCGTATTATTCCAAACTCATCCTGATATCCATCCTCTCCAACTGATATATCTGGTCTAGAGTCGGATGTGCCTCGAATCACACCACGAAAGTCAGTGTCCAGTGCCTTAAGAATTGGCTCATGCACAAAGACTATCTGCTGCCACTTATGCATAATAGTATCCTCGGCTTCAACACCAAAATAGGCTTTCAGTTTTTGATAGGCAACGATGTTGATGCTGCTACTCACCGTACCACCAAGGTCAAAAGGTATTCTATCTGGCTCCTCGTGGCTGAGTGCCTTGATAACCCTTTCTCGATGACTTGAAAGCATACTCCCTCCTTACCGAAAACTACTGTATAGAATCTGTGCCCCGGGCGATACCGGCATAACTCAATTTTAAATACATATGGTGGATATTTCAATCCCCAATTATATATGCTATATTACTTATGATACTTTATACATTTAGCCAAGACTGCAACCGCACCTAGGACCGGGAAAACGATAGCCCCCTAGGCATTTTTGTATCTTTGAATTTTTAACTTTACCATCCACAGAAAGGAACAGCAATGAATACCCGGGAACGTTACCTGTCTTTAATGTCCTTCGAGGAGGTTGACCGAACCCTGCTTTGGGAACTCGGCTACTGGGGTGGGACACTCAGGCGCTGGTATCAGGAAGGGTTGCCCGAAATTCAAGGTATCCCAGAAGAGGTCGCTGATGGCAGTAGTGTTATGGCGGAATGCGCCGGGGTTATTTTGGGACGATATGGCGAGTATGACGCCCATCATTATTTTAAAATGGACCCGGCAGTGGTGAGAGTGCCTTTAAATATCGGGACATACCCTCCCTTTGAGCAGAAAATTATCGAGGAACACGATGACTGGTTTATCAGGCAGGATGAGGATGGCAGCCTGCGCAAGGAGATTAAAGATCGGGGCACCCTGCCACCTATTGTCGGCACGCCAGTTAAGACAAGGGAGGACTGGGAACGTTACAAAGCAGAGAGGCTCAAGCCCACCCTGGAAGGTAGACTGCCCGACAACTGGCCCGAGCTGGTTTTAGAATACAAAAAGAGGGACTACCCCCTTGCCCTTGGCCAGATGCATGGCTTTTTCGGTACGCCCCGTTATTTGCTGGGCGAGATAGAGGTACTCACCAAGTACTATGATGACCCGGAACTGATGAAAGACATGGTAAATTACCTGGCTGACTTCTGGATCGCCCTCTTTGACGGCGTGCTCAAAGAGGTGGATGTGGATGCTGTCTTTCTCTGGGAGGACATGTGCTACAAAGCCGGCCCCTTAATCTCACCCGACATCTTTCGCGAGTTTATCCTGCCGGGCTACAAGAAGCTCACCGGTTTCTTAAAAGACCACGGGGTGAAGCTGGTTTGTGTCGACTGTGATGGTGATGTCTGGAAGCTAATCCCGCTCTGGATTGAAGGGGGTGTGAACGTTCTTTATCCCTTTGAGGTAGCCGCCGGGATGGATATTACTGAGGTACGCAGGGCTTTCCCCAAACTCGGCATTATGGGTGGCATTGATAAGATGGCAGTTATCCGGAGTAAGGAAGCCATTGACCGGGAGCTGGAAAGCAAGGTTTCCTTTATGCTCAAATCCGGTGGCTATATACCTACTATTGACCACGTAGTACCTCCAGACATAAGTTTTGACAACTTCAGGTATTACCGACAGAAACTGGACCGATTAGTTAAGGGCGTTTAGTCAAGCCTTATTTAAGAGTCAATTTCTACTCTTCCACAAAAATACGGAGCAGACAACCGCCACTGCGAACAGCGCCGCGCCCATAATGGTAAAACTAGTATAGAAGCCGTATTGGTCAATTAGATAACCCAAGACCGGTGCCATTACGCCAGGACCCCCCCGACTGGCAAAGTAGTAGATACCAAGCGCGGTTGAGCGCTTACGCTCTGGAATCTGGCTGATGATATACGCTTCCGAGACGGGCATAGTGATAAACATAGTTACACCGATGGCAAGCAGTACCACGCCTAAGGTCCAACCGAAGGACACCAGATTCAAGAGAAAGATGATGGGGCCGGCAACAAGACTCACCGCTAGCATTACCGGTACCTTCCCCAAACGGTCGGAAAGGTAGCCACCCAAGGGTCCCGCCCATATCCCACTCGAATAGATAAGGGCTAGTAGTGCCGCGGCTGTCTCCTTGCTGGCCTTAAAGTGGTCAACGATATATAGTGGGATAAAAGATATCGTGGAAAAAATCAAAACTTGGAGGGCAATGCCAAGCACAATAAACGCTATCAGTCGGCGTAAATAGCCTGGGGCAGAGACAGGCTGTGGATTGGAGCTAACCTTCTGTTCGGGCTTTTCAGTGTAGCCTAATCGGCCCAGCAGTCCATAAAGTACCATGCCAAATATAGTTATCGGTATTGACAGGACGATAAATGAAGCGCGCCAGCCCAGAGCGCTGGCAATGGCAACGGCGATTAATGGGGCTAGAAAAAAGCTGGCCGAGCCACCTATCTGATGGAAACCCAGTGCCCGACCTCGATTCCTGGGTTCAACTGAGGCTGAGACCAGCGGGGAAGAAGCCGGGTGATAACCACCACCCATAACCCCCAGCAGCACCAGAAAAACAACCAGCATCAGATAGGTAGTCGACAGGCCAACCAGCAGTCCAGAAAGCGCCATACCTGAAATACTCAGGGTAATCAGTGCCCGTCGGCCAAAACGGTCGGCTAACCACCCCGCCGGTAGCTGACTAACGCCGTACGCGATGGTGAAGGCTGATACCAACACCCCAGCCTGGGTGTAACCAAGGGCGAACTCGTCACGGATATAGGGCATAAGCGGCGTCAGCATTGCCGCCAGAAGGTGATGGCTGAAGTGCGCCAGCACAAAGAGGGGTACCAGCCCCAGTAGACCCGAACGGAAAATGGATCCCTTAATAAGAACTTCCTTTCATCTTTAATCCAGGTTAAAAAGATTTGCGTCTTTCCTTGGAACCTGGGGGACGAAATCCTTAAACGGTAATTGCAAGGTTTTCCTCATCTCAATCGCATTGCGGGGTGCATAGCCCTGCCAGTGATTGTTAAAAAAGGCAAAGGTCAAATCGGTCTCTCTACCCGCCGCCTTAACCCTGCTAGCTAACTCCTCTATTTCCTGCGGTGAATATAGATACTGGTAACGGGTTTCACTATCCCCTTGCCACCACATTTCTTTATTTCTACCGTGAAAGCGAAAATAAGCAATATCGGAAGTTATAGGCAAGCCTCCGGCTATTGAGGACGGGAATTTCGGTTCGTCAGTTTGCACCCAGGCAACGTTATTTTCTGCCAGCAACCGGGCAATACGCCCGTCATCACTCCAACTGCGATGCCTTAATTCAACCGCCAATCTAAACTGAGCAAATATCTCAATCACGGCGCTTAAAACCCGTCTCCCCGGGCTGTCGTTCTTAAAACTGGGTGGAAATTGCGCCAAAAGAATGCCGAATTTCCCATGCTGAATTAACGGCTCGATACTGTAACTGAAAAGGTCAACATCTTTTTGAGATATCACCGCCTCATAACCGGTAGCCTCTTTATACATTTTTGGATGGGTAAATTTCTGCCATAGTTTGACTGAAAAAAGAAAACCCTCCGGCACCCGGTGAACCCAATTATTAACATGCCTTGGGTCTGGGGGTCTGTAGAATGAGCTATTAATCTCAACCGCATTGAAGAACTGGCTGTAATATTCAAGCTCGTTTATCCTACCGGTTGGATAAAAATGTCCAGTCCAGGTACCCTCACCCTTAGGATAAGACCAACCGGACGTACCAATATAATATCTAGTCGCACTGGTCATTGTTACAGTCCCATTTGCCGTTGACTTAGCTAATTATACGATAGTAAAACAAATAGAATCTATACTATCCAGGATTGATGTGACTCCATTCGGTAGCGATTGAGAGGAGTGCCGTTTAATGGTCAAGGGGAAAATGCAGAGAGAGGCTTCAAGACTTTATTTGTGGTTGTTGATGGTTTGTATCTGATGGAACAAATAATATGTAAATGAGACTCGGTACTGAGTCAGAATGTACCGTCTTCTCAACTTATAACCCAAATCTGGTTAATATTTCTGCCTTGAGAGCAAAGCCAGTAACCAGGACCAGGAACTGGAGTCCTACAATCATAAACTTGGAAGTGAAAGAACCGGTCATAATATTAACTCCCTTCGTTACAATTCTCACTCTTTAAAGCCGTCCGGTAAATAACCTATAGGTCATTCTGGGGTACGGGTAATTAGTACTATTGACAGATAAGTACTGATAGTGTGAAACTTGGAGGGGAAAGAAGGCATAAATATCGGGAGGAAAACATAAATAATTGATAAATTCTTTTCCGTTTGTCTATTCACAGGCAGGGTCTCTACCTTAAACTAATTTTCCTGCACTTAATTCCATACCTATTCATACTGTATATGCTATAAATCATATACAGGGGTGGCTCACTGTAAGATAATAAATCGGATCTTAAATACAGTAGAACAGCGTCAACGATGTTCACGGTTGATTGACAGCCTGGCGGATAATGAATTACAATATCTAAAATTACAGCAGAAAAACTGAAATGAAAAATAGAATTCTCATAGTTGGCTCAGGGGTGGTTGGCCAAGCTTCGGGCAAGGTTCTTGCCGATAAAGGGTTCGAGGTGACTTTCACCGACACCAATCCTGCTGTTATCGGCCAGCTACAAGATGAAGGATACCAGGCTTTTAGCAACGGCGGAGAATTGGAAAACCCGAATGCCACTGTCTTCATGCTGTCGGTCCCAACC
>SDBT01000345.1_pt1 | contig 71823 bp, 82 predicted proteins | sample 2277101 | NCBI WGS metagenome assembly SDBT01 (sample SAMN10404973, study PRJNA504765) | marine sediment metagenome | isolation source: marine sediment core GS10_PC15, 103 cmbsf | place: Arctic Ocean: Southern Knipovich Ridge | collected 2010
CTGTGAAGATTGCCTCACACGGCATAAGAAAGATCACCGTATAACCCCTCGACGGAAATACGGTCTCAAATATGGCAATAAATATGCGCGATGGTGTGCCGACTGCGCTGAACAGCACGAAGGCGCTTTCGACGTTTGCGCTCCGCGCTGTGAAGATTGCCTCACACGGCAAAATAGAGATCACAGTAAAGCAAAAATACCAAACTACGGTCTCAAATACGGCAATAAATATGCGCGATGGTGTGCCGACTGCGCTGAACAGCACGAAGGCGCTTTCGACGTTTGTTCTCCGCGCTGTGAAGATTGCCTCACACGGCATAAGAAAGATCACCGTAAAGCCTCTCGACCAACCTACGGTCTCAAATACGGCAGCAAACATGCGCAATGGTGTGCCGACTGCGCTGAACAGCACGAAGGCGCTTTCAACGTTTGTTCTCTGCGCTGTGAACAGATCGGTTGTGACGAATTTGCTGGTTGGACTACACTTCAGCTATACCGAGATGGCAAATTACAACCTCATTGGTGCCAACTCCACATTCCTGAACACGAAGAACCAGCGCGTGCCGGGTCACATGTATGCCGAACATGTTTTGTGTGCACGACATCCAAGCAACGTACAAAATGTGTCCAATGTTCAGGCGAAAGGCGTAGAATGGTGGAACAAAAACGCATTGCTGCCATCTTGCGCGACTGGATAGCCAATGCTAAACCTGGCGGTGCATTATACGGCTGCAAACTGTACGACGAACGCCATTTGCACAGACAAGGCTTACGACGCTATTGCTTTGTGGACATATACATACTCACACCTAATGGGCGTATTATTGCCATTGAAATTGACGAACACGCACACCGACGTTATGCGTCTGTGGACGAACGTATTCGCGAAGTTTTTATTGCCATGATGGTGCGTTGCCGTGAAAAGAAACCGCTCACCATCTACCGCATTAATCCACACACGTACAAGATGATGGGGCAACGCGGCACCTACAGCCGTGCGAATGTCGACACGAAAATGACGGCACTCAAGGACGATTTGGAAGGGTTGGTCAGTGGTGCTACGTGGGATGTGAGGAAGACGCCGTGGCAAGTGCTTTTCCGCTATTACGACGATGCAGGTGCACGCACGACCAACTACCGCTTGGCGTTGGAGAATTTGGTCCGCGACAACATAGCCGAGTTTGATGAGACGGGCTATCGCCAGGTATTGATGGAGATGGGTATTGATTACGCATTTTTCAAAACGCCAGCGCAGATGAAAGTATGATTGTCACCGTTGTGGCAAACAGTGGAAGATGTAAATATGATTTGTTGGTTTTTGTACAATTGACTAGGTATGCGATACGTGTTTTCTTCTGAAGATGGCGCACAGTCAATACAGCACAGCCACTCTTTTCTTTTCTGGAAAAAAAAGAGAACGCAGTTGCCAAGAATACCTTTACTCCATTTCATTGATCACCACGACGCGCCGACGTCCACGGCCGTCCAGATAGCGGATGGCGCGCATGCGTTCCGTTTTGCCACTCTTGTATTCCAATTCAAAGAGACCCTTCTTATTCACACGCACCGTGATGGGCTTATTTTGCCAGTCGAACATTTTCACCTGGCTTGACATGCGCCGTATTGGCGACGTCAAGTAATACGGCACGTAAATGTCGTCGCGCGGATTTTCAAACGACCGCGTAAAGAGGAGTGGGTGGGCTTTTTGGTTTTGCGCGGAGAAGATGGTGTTAATGTTCCACAACTCAAACCCATCGGGCGTCACACCCACATAATCGTTCGGCCGACGGAACAGCGTCATCACATTGCCGTCGTATACTTTTTTGCCCGTCTCGTTAAACACACTCAACAGCGCGTAGCGGAAGCGATAACGGCCACCGCCGCCGTCGGCGAGACGCGCACGCGCCATCACGTCCATGGGTACGCGTTGCTGCAAGGTGCCTTTCCCACCACGCCACTGGCTGTAGCCCTGCAAGAGCAAATTGGCCAACACACTGCCCGCAATGACCATAAGACCGAGGCGCGTCCAACGATTCCACCAACGCCACGGTTGGCCACTACTGCTTTTGCCCTTTGCCTGTGTAGCACTGTATACGGGTTCGGGTGGGGCTATGGGCAAGGCAGTCAGCGGTCGCAAAGCAACCTGGCCCAAAGGGCTGGGAGCCAACCTGGGCGCTTTTGGCGCTGGGGTCGTCGCTGTCGGATCAGTGGTCACGTGTATATTCATACCCTCGCTTTCACCAATGTGGCCAAGTCTACTCGCTTAGAGACAAAATATTGTTGAACGAAAAAATTACAAGTGTGTCTGACAAGCGTCACCAAAAAAAAACGAACATTACACAAACGAGAAGTGAAGTGGTCACTTACGAAAAGTCGCGAAAGTCGTCGCCCTGCGGCGCGTTGACGTCGCCCTTGAAGTCCTCGTCCATGGGCTGCGAGTTGTCGTCGTCGTTGCCGCCAAAGTCGTTCTCAATGTTCATGCTGAACTGTGGCTTGCGCATGAGCTGGCGACCCGGCGTGCGGAAGCCAGACGAGGTGACGCCGAGGCGGTAGACCTGCGCGAGCTTCCAGCGAATGCCCCACGACTTGTCGTTGGACTTCCACGCCTGCGGAAAGCCGTAGAAGCACGACACCACCGAGTTTGGCGGCACGCTGGAGAGGTTGAGGTGCACGTAGATCATGTCCTGCGTCTTGTGCGCAGCGCAGTGTGTGCTGTTCGGAGCAAGCTGCGTGGCGTTCTTGCCGCCGAAGTTCATCGGGTCGAGCGGCATGGCGTAGTAGGCGACTTCCTTGCAACCTGGCGAGCGGCACGGGTTGCCGATGAAGGTGTCGTACTCCTTCGTGTTGGGGTTGAGCACGAACGCGTCGAACTTGGGCACCTTGGTTTCCATGTCCTTGGCGATGGCGTACTTGATGCTCGGGCCGTACGGACGCTTGTTGCGCTTGCTCTTACCAGCCGGGTGGATGCTGGGCGTGAGGTCCTTCTGCAGATCAGAGAGCGACTTCTTTTCGTCCCACCAGCCCTTATGCTCGCACTTTGCCTCCATCACGGTGGTGAGGTGCGCGTCGATGGCGTTGTGCTTCGCCAAGAAGAGTTCGTACATCTTCTTGTGGGCAAGGTTGTTGGTCTCGATGTTCTGCGTCAGCGTGTGCTTGTCGACCTTCTTGCGGTCCTGTGAGATGCCGAAGGGCGAACGCGACTCGGGGGATTGCAAGTAGAAGGCCTTGAGACCCTTGTAGGTGATCGGCGCGAACGCGAGCATCACGTCGCCAGTGTCGTGCTCCGTGGTCGCTTCAATGTCAATGTCAAAGTCCTTGGGGTCCACGTCGAAGATGTTCAGCAAGGGGATTTCGTCGCCGAAGGAGGAGGTTTGGTTGTTGCTGGTCGTCATGATGAGAAGCTTGGTTGTCAGTAGGTGTACACGAGAAGTGTAACAGAAGATAATGAAATAAATCGAGCAGCACAAACGCAAGCTTTCGCCAAAATGGCGTACCATGGGGGCGAAAGCTTTGACACCTATCCTTCGCCTTCACGTGACCGTCGCAAATCGTGTTGCAATCCTGGTCATGAAATAGCGTTGGTAGCGCAGTCGCATCCTCGCCAAGTCCATGATTCTCCAGCTAAGCTTTAGCTTGACGCGTTTAGTGGTGCCGCCTCTGTACCAACGTATTCTTGCCCAGCGCGCATCGTTACCAAAATTACCATTGTTGAGCGCATGCTTAAGCATACATGTCGTTCTTGCCAACTCCACATGCACAGATGTGGTAGGCGCTTGTAGTCGCTGCCGACAGAACGCCAAGTATAGGCCAGTGACGTAGTGGGTTACATCGTGCGAAACGACATACAGCCGCAACATGGTTACGTTCTACGAAAACACACAATAATCTAGACTACGTTTTAGGGTAAAAACATGACGGCGCAAGATCACGCACATGTGCTGAGCAAGTTGTACCCGTACCAGCGCGAGGGCTACGAATTTGGTGTCGCCAAGGGGGGCCGCGTGTTGCTTGGCGATGAGATGGGTCTGGGCAAGACACTCCAAACCATTGCCCTCTTGCTACACTACAGGGCGCGGTGGCCGGCGCTCGTCATTTGCCCAGCGTCGCTCCTGTACAATTGGAAACAGGAACTCGAAGCCTGGGTGCCCTCGTTCAAGGCCAACCCGAAACTGGCAAATATACTTCGCACTACCAAACAGGCCATCGATCCCGAGGCGCGCATTGACATTATTTCGTACTCGCTAGCGACACGCGATCAAAAGTATCAGGAAATACGGAAACGTAAATACGGTATCGTTGTGTGTGACGAGAGCCATAAGCTGAAGAGCCGCAAGTCGAAGCGCACCAAATTGCTGGTGCCCCTCCTCAAATCCGTGAAACATGCCTTTCTGCTCTCGGGTACGCCCGTGCTTAACCGACCCTCCGAACTCTTTACACAACTGGTCGCGCTCTACAAACCCAGGGAACTCTGGCATGCCGTCGAGGCGTACATGAAAGACACGAACAGCACAAACAGCACCGGTATGAATCAACAGTACAAACTCTTTACCGTGTTTCACCAGTTTGGCCTGCGCTACTGCAACGCGCACACTGATCGCTTCAACCATTGGGACTATGGCGGCACGTCGAACCTCCGCGAGCTCAACGCCGTACTGAAAGAGGTCGTCATGATACGACGGCGCAAACGCGAGGTGCTCAAACAATTGCCCGAAAAGAAACGGCAGCGTATGATTATGGCGATTAGCGACGTGGCCAAGCGCAAAATCGACAAGCAAGTCGTGCAATTGCAACGTGCCTTCAAGCAGACGCAGGGTGCGCGCGGCATCCGCGAGAAACTACAATTGGTGTTCAAGCACAAGCAACTGGTGATGGAGTTGTATCGCACCAGTGCCGAAACGAAGATCAAGCCGTGCGTCGAGACACTTCGCGACATGATTGAGAGCATGTGTTTGGGCGCACAACCGCGCAAACTGCTCATCTTTGGCCACCACCGCGCCATGCTCAACGCGATTGAAGATCAATGCCTCACGCCGTTCATGCAGGCGCACACTGACAAAAGCTACATTCGCATCGACGGCAGCACACCCTCGGTGCAACGCGGCGAACTGGTCAACGGCTTTCAGAACAACCCACAATGCTGTGTGGCGCTGCTCAGTATTACCGCGTGTGGGTACGGGCTCACGTTGACGTCGGCCAGTGACGTGGTGTTTGTGGAAATGTATTGGAACCCCGGCATCATGGTGCAGGCCGAAGATCGCGTGCATCGCATTGGCCAGCGCAACACGTGCCACATGTATTACTTGGTGGCGCGCGACAGTTTTGACGAGCGCCTCTGGCTCATGCTGAACAAAAAAATGGCCATCGTGAGTTCCATACTTGATGGCGAACGCGAACAGATGTTCAAACGCGACGATCAGATCGACACGAAGAAACGCAAAGCGCAACAGGAACCCACCGACGCACCACCGGCCAAACGCGCGGCGCCCGAAGCGCCCCCTGCCGATGTCTTTTCTCAATTTGTACTCGCTTTAGCGTCGTAGTCTTTCATCGCTTGTTCCACCTTGCCCTATTTGAACACTCACCGAAGAAGACTACGACTTACCGGACACATGTGCGCCAAGCCCGTTTCACATGGCATGCCGTGATTGGGATAGATAGACCGCGTTGCCAACAAAACGGCACCGAGTCCCAAACCACCCAACCCCATCGCCATGGCGGTGTCTATTTTCATGTTGCATTGTTTGGCGAGCCACGTGAGCACATGCGTTGCGGCCGCGCTAAAGATACCAAGTTGCACCGAACCGATCAAAACCCATGACATATCGCCTCGAGATAAATCGTGTGGACGACTCATCCATGTCCAATATGCTGTACTGGCTACAATAGCCCATACCCACGGCGTTTGTTGCCACTGCGAAATCATTATTACAGGCAGAAATTGAAAAAAAAATAACGTATCGTTTACCAGTGGTGGTTGGTAGAGTGAATTTACTTCTTCTTCTTGTACGTCTTCTTGGAAGCCGCGATGATCTGCTTGAAGGTCTTGCCCTTCATCTTGGCAGCGGTGGCCTTGACGTGGCGGTTCCAGGCGGACGGCTTGCGCTTGCGACCAGCGGAGGCGCGCTTGCGCTTGCGGCCAGCGGACTTGCGCTTGCGGCCAGCGGACTTGCGCTTGCGGCCAACGGAGGCGCGCTTCGCGTTCTTACGGCAATGCTGCTTGCGAGCCTTGCCTTTCGTAGTTTTCTTCACAATGTGATGGCCAGTGGCGCATCCGCCAACAGTCCAGGGTGCAGCGTAACTCATGTTTGTCAAAGTGTACTGAGTGAACAGGAGGTGCTCATTAAGTGAGATTTTTTTTTACGCAGACGCACTTTCCAACCCCCTCAGGGTCCGCTTCTGCACCCAAAGTGATTCGATAAAAAATAGGCGCACCGGGGTGTACTTTCATTTGGTCATACTCGCATTCGATTTTGACGCACGCTTGCTAAGCGACATGAGGGTCGTGCCTGCGTTGGACCACTTGACGCGGGGTGGTCGAAACGTCACCTTCATGAAGGTATCATCACGTTTTTGTGCTTGTTCGTCGTGTGCATCTTGCTCGGTCAGTTGGCGATAACGAACCGCTTGTACAACCAGTGAGCCACGTCGTACCATCATGTCCACTTCAGTGCGGGCGGCGTTGGCGTTCGATTCGGCTGAAACGCAATGTTCGAGGAAACCCTGAAATCGGGTGTAGGCGTCCATGGTGGCGGGTACGATGAACGGGTCGAGCGGATCGTGCGTCTTGTCGTTGTGCGTGTGCACGTAGACTTCAATGCTATCGGTGCGTTGGCACCACGAGATGACATGGCCTTTGAGCTCTTGGAGGCGCCACTCGATCGCAATGAAACGATTCACGGTCCAGCTTTTCGGGTTCACTTCAACCACAATGCGTTTGTGCGGCACCAGTTTGGGGCGTAGTGTCTCGAGGTCCACCAAATTGGCGGGCACACACAACGTCTTGGGCGGATCGCCATCGAGCGCCTGTGACACGCCTTGCACATCGGTAAGGGTGAGCATGAGGGCGCCGTCGTTTTGCACGTGCACGTTTGCCACCGTAGCAGTGAGCTGACAAAACGTCGTACAGCTTGGACCGTGCTCGTGAAGTTCGCGTAATGCCCAACTACGCAAGGTAGTACTACGCGGAACAAAAAGGTGCATAAACCAACTACGGATCATAGGGTGCTATTTTACAAAGACCCGCCTGCGTTAATAGTAGCGAAAGAAAAAAGCTGCAGCCGTGCAACCATTTCATTCGTCTTGGTGTTCACCAGAATCATGAGCACCACACCAGCCGACGACGAAAAGCGCTTGCGCCGGTTTGTGCGTTTGCTGTCTTGCAACAAACTCGTCACAGAGAAGGATCGCATACTATGTCGCCAATCCCTGAGCATACTACGTCTCAGCTTTACGTGTTACGAGCGGAGCACCGATTGTCAAGAGGCTGCACGCAACAGCATGTATGTCATTCGGCGCCTCTTTGGTGACAAGCTGACCGTCGACGACAGCATCGAACAGCTCACTAAATTCGGCTCCAAGGTCAATCACCAATTCTATTTTGATCCGTGCTGGCAGGGTATGGTCGGCGGTCCGTGGTTGAATCGCTGTGTGTGAGTAAGCATTTGTAGTGTGTATTGCACTTTTGCCGAACGAAATGTGATGCACAAGAATGTCATGCATGCAAAGCGAAATGTCTTTGTTCATTTCTTCGTTGCCACTTGTACATGTTCACCCCGGAGCGATTCACCATGACAGACGGTGTTAGGGTCGGTGACTTGCACACGGTGCCAAAGCTGCCAAAGCCACGATTGTTACCCCCGCCACCATCGGAACAAAAGCACATCATTTTGACCTTGCTTACCGATGAACCCCTTTGTGTCGTGGGCGAGGTGTACTATGTGTCGAGCAAAGCATGGTGGCATCGATGGAAGGCTTATGTCGGCTACAACTGCGAACGTTCTACCACATGCATGCCTGGTATGGTGGATAATGTCGAGCTGCTGCAGCAAGGTAACCCAGCCTTGTTAAGACGCGATGTGTTAGAGGGTGTAGATTACGTCATCTTCGATAAAACCACGTTCAGTCTTGTCTATGATTGGTACCTATAGCCTCTTTCCTTTCACTCGACACGTCAATCAAACTAACATATTGCTCCTAGGTACGGGTGCAACTGCGTCATCCCTCGTATTGCCGACACACACCAAGTTGTTGAAGTAAAGCTCACTTTATTGCACATCGTGTGCCCGACGCTACTGGGGCACGCACGTGCTGTTATTGTTTCCAGATACGTCACACTACGGCAATTCAAGGCGTACTTGTGTTCGCTGTTTGGCCTGGCGCCACGCGCTGTTAGTATGTGGGGCTGTTTCAACTACAAAAAAAGCACACTGTGCTTCGACGACGTCACGGACACGAAACAACTCCACGAAGTCAAAATCTGCGATGATCAGCACATCTTCTTGGACATTTGGGCGCCACGCGCGTACCGGCCGGTGCAAACGCTTGAGGACGGCTTACAGTGTTCGATTTGCCTTGACGTCCTTGTAGAACCAGTAGAGCATCGTGCATGTGGCAACCACTTCTGTCGCACCTGCGTATTGACGCTGCGACAATGCCCACTGTGCCGAATGCACAACGTGACGTACGACACGATCACAAACAAATACATTCTGAACAAGTTGAATGTGCGTGTCCAATGCACAACGTGCAAGCACGTATGTACACGGTATGTCTTTTTGGCGCAGCGGTTGTGCGGTTCGCTCGTTGTGTATGTCATCTAATGCCTCTATTTCTTATTCCTTTGCAGCGACACCTTTGAGCAACACGTTGCGACAACATGCCGATTCGCATGCCCGTTCGGATGTGACCTCAAGGCACTCACCAAAGTCGACTTTGCAAAGACACACAAGACGCAATGTCCGAAACGACCGGCGTTCCATTGATGCAGGTTTCCTATTTTGTAAACGTACAACTGTGTGTACGATACCATATGTACACTGCTTCCATACCCTTGCGAAAGCGCCATTGTGCCCGCCAACGAGACGTCCTAGATGCGCTCCAGTGTCGTAGGTGCCACTTCAATCAAGAGCGATGTGAGCCGTGCCAGGCTTTGTTTTTTGCATTGGCCACTCGTGATATACACACACACATGGATTTCCAATCGCTGATGGCGCGTACAATACGCCTGTTTGCAGCCTGCGCACGGTGTGTCGACAAGGCGTAATCGTTTCGCGCAGCCTTCAAAGTGACACCTGCGTTTCTCGATTCCACCAGGCTTCATCGCTGGTACTACGCTTACTACTACTTAGTGGAGAAATTAGATTGAGCTCTCGTTTCGCCAAGGTGCGCATGGCCAGTAAATGCCCAAACAATACACAACAATAACGTTTCGCCGTGTGCTACTTTGTCGAAAAAAAAAACAACAGACAGTGTGCGTTGTTGTGTGCAAACGTTGTGGTGATGGTCGCACAGCATTGTCGCCGGCGCCATGTTGCCATCGGCGTTGCCATCGGATTATGCACTGTTGCCGTTGCGTTAATCGTGCTCGGCAGTGTGTGTATCAAAATGGTCCAGCCCATGTCCAGCATCACAGGACCGCCATATTGTCGTTCCATTGGCAAAAGCGGCGTCGTGGCGCTGCTTATTGTCGGCATCGTGACGATTGCCGTTGTTGTGCTTTGTATCGGGCTGTGGCGCTGCCCTAAAACGACATTGGACGAATGCCAAGATGGCGTTCTGACGAACCCTTATATGTGGTATGTTTAATACGCGCTTTGGCCAGAGCGTGTATAATATAGTGCCAGACCCGTGCCCAACACGAGCAAGCCACAGGCGGAGGCGAGAATGTGGCGCTCGTCAAACGGTAGTCGATTGTGCGACGAATCGGTGCCTTTCTGTTCAATGTGCATGAGCGAGCCGATACCACTCCGTGACGAGTGCGTGTCCGGGCCGAGCTGAAGGTTCAGGTTAGCCGAACGGTTGTGTTGGCGAATATCGTAGCCTAACTGCCGCATGCTCTGGAGCCACGCGGAGACAAACGCCGAGCCGTAATTTTTGCCGTAGCGCGAGACGAGTTTGTTGTACGTCTCTTCTGTCACCTTTTTGAGCCACGACTCGAACGGTGTGTAGCCCATCTGCTTCGACTTGTGCGCCATGCGATCGAGCGCATCGGTGTACCACGTGATGGCATAAATATACGTCGGCGTAAAGATGAGATGCTCGCGCGTACCGTGATGCAGGATGGCGAGGCCGATCGACGCGAGATCCAGTGGCGATGGCACGTCCGTACTCATGTCGCGATCAGTGCGCTTGTCGGGCAAGACGGTGTGTGTGTGAAATGTCAAGTCACCCTGTGGCAAACTCGTGTTCATCTCGTCACCAAAGAGCACCGTTACCGATTGTACTTCGCCATTGTTATTGAGGTGGATGGTGCCGCTGACTTCTTTCTGTTGGTCACCAGCACCCCGATCGGAGGGATACTCCAGCGATCGAAAGAAGTCAATATGCGGTTGACGCAATTGAATAGTGCGGCTTTTACTCATACAGTGGCCGCCGTTCTAGCTAGTGGTAGAGAGAGAAAAAAACTCACCAGTAAGTTACTTGTAACAATGGCAACACATCATGAAATTGTACCGGGGCTGTGGCTGGGTGACAAAACAGCGCAATATGTGTTAAAGCCTGACGTCAGCATTGATTTGTATGGCCGCGATAAACGCAAACGACCCACGCACTTGCCTCCCATCACTTCCGATCGCGACACGTATCGTTTTCTGTTACGCGATGTGCATGCGTGCCATTTCAACGTCATGCCGGCCTACACCGCGTTGACCGCGATCATACATCGCCATGTGAACGACGGGCAGCGTGTGTTGGTGTTTTGCAAACGCGGTCATACACGTTCTGCGTGTCTCGTACTGCTGTATCTGTTGCGCTACTACGGCGGTACGCTCGACGAAGCGCGCGCGTTTATTCAACATCGACGACCGTCCGCACTACGACGTGAAGACTCGCACGTGCTCACCCAGTTGCGTCAGCTTTAAGAACTGATAGGAGTCTCTATCAAACAAAGTAAACGCATGTTACGCTTACATATAAATCGACCGCAATAAGGTGTCATTCTCGGCGAGCGCAATCATGCGTATAATGTCCTCAATCTTCAGGCGGGTAATGGTACTCGTCTGCACACCCTTCATCAGCTCGGCTGTCAGGTTATCTTTGATCTTTTGTTTCTCAAAGATGACTTGTTCGAGACCTGTATTGGACGTAAAGTAGACAATGTTCACGCGCGGCGCTTTCTGTCCAAAGCGTAGAATACGGGCGATCGCCTGTCGCGTCTTGCCGGCGTTCCACCAAAAGTCACACAAGAAGACGGTGCTCGAACATTGCAAGTTGAGGCCGTTCGCACCGAGCGTGTAGGTGAGCAGGAGAATGCCGTTGCGCGTGCGTTCAAACTCGGCAATGACTTCACCGCGTTTCGTAATGCTCATGTTGGGCGAGAGTGTGAGAATTTGGCGATCGTCAGGCAAGTAATAACGCATCATGTTCAGCGTCGTGCGAAAACAGGAGAACATCACAATGCGTTCGTCCTTGTAGCGTTCGGCTTCCTCACAGATGGCTTGAATGCGCGAGCTCTTGACGGCCGCCTCGTCGTCGAGCCACGTGTCCAATCGCAGTTCGCGAATCTTGTCCATGAAAATGTTGGCCAAGGTGCTCTTCTTTTTGTAGTCGCTCATGTCCAACGCCGCACTGGCCAACGGAATGCACGGACAAATGATCGCCTGACGCAAGTACGTCAACATGGCCATACGATACGTACTGAATACGCGTGCACCTTCCGGATCGGTTTCACGCATCTCCCGTGCACGTCGGCACACTTCGTAGAGGATCTCCTTCATGGCCAGGTAAATGTTCTGTTCAGCCTCGTTGAGCGTGTGCTTGACGACGCGCTCCGAAATGTGCGGCGGCGTGAACATTTCGTTGGTTTCGCGAAGGACCATCGTGACTTTGAGACCTTCGAACGGCGCTATGTGCTCGCCGCGCAGACGGTGCATGCGGCGTCCACGAATGTAACTCTCCGTGTCGGGTAAATTTCGCGGCGTGTCTGGCCAGTTCAAAATGGACAAGTAGCCGAGGACGCGCTCAGCTCGCGGCTCGTCAAACACGGTGCCTGAAATGAGCCAACGCGCGCGTGCGTGAATCGCCACCAACCCTTGGCACACTTGCGTTCCAATATTGGTGTACTGTTGAATCTCATCCACCACAAGGGTGTGCCACGTGCGCGAGAAGAAGAGGCCCGGTCCCATGTTATTCCTGAGGAAGGGTGCCGTCGGATTGGCGTAGTATTTTATTTGGAGGGGTGGGCGCTTGGTGCGATCAATCTCCAACGATACGAGCAACTCGCTCACCACGTACGCCTTGTACGCAGCCGCGATCGCCTGCGGTGTGGTAATGACGATTTTGGTTCGCGCTGCTGGTCGCCACGTGTCATAGTTTTTTTTGAGACGGCTGCGATGCATCACTTCGTACGGTAGCGTGTCGCCAAAGAACTTTTGGATCTCCATTTCCCACGTCGCAATGAGACTCTTCGCGACGACGACGAGCGACAGCGCATTACGCTCTTCAACACCTTCAGTATCTTTGAGCGCCAACACGAGCGAGAGTAGCGTTTTGCCACTGCCCATCGGCAGCGAAAGCCCGCCGCTCTGCTGTACAACACACTCGGCAAACACGCCATGTTGAAACGGTGTCAAGTGTGCATACCCCCGTTCGAATGCCATCGTCCAAGCACACACTACAATACAGGGTAGATAAATCAAAGGGCGGTATGAGCGAGCGCAAACAGCATGGTGGCGTTGATGGGCGTCTTGCGCAATTCTGTTTCGAGCTGTTGTGCCAATTGGTAGTAGCACGTGTTTCGATACGTGCGTCGTAGGTAGGTTTCCAGTTGATAGCAGAGCTTGAGGGCACCACGCGACTCGCTCAATTTACCGCTTTTGATGTGCATGAGTGTCGTCGTGAAGGTGGTTTTGTTGGCGGCTTTGGGCTTGCGCGATTCAAAATACAAGAGCGCGTCCAACACGGCGGGATTGTCGTCGGTACGTTCGCGATACGAACCACTCAGCGTGTCGCGTTCCACGAGCGTCACGGGCGCGTTCATCGAGCCGTGCCCACCAAAATCACCGGTGCGATAATCAAACTTGGTGCCACACAACGCGCACGTCATCGACGCACAGCCCGTACTGCGCTGGACGGCTGTTTTGCAACGCGGACACTTGATCATTTTGCGCAACATGGCAATGCTGGCCACGTCGTTCGGATCGCACACATGCGGCCCGACAGGTTCCTTCGCCCGTTCACACGACTGGCAAAATGCCGTCTTGCACAACATGCACGTGAACGTCTCGGAATGGAGAAAGCCCTTGCAAATGAGATTCATGCAACGGCGCCGATTCGCCGTCTCCTGTTTTTCTTTGCGCTTGCGGCGGATGCGATTCATTTTGTGCGTAAACGCGACACGAATCACGAGCCGTATCGCCTTGGTAAAATGGCTGTCCAAGAACGCGAGTCGCTCCTGGCGCAGCGTCTCCAACAATTGTTTCGAAGCCAAACGTTCGTCTACGACACTACCCTCTTGACGCAGGGTACATTGCAGTACGCCGTTGACGTAGGTTTTCATGTGGTCTTTATTTGTTTGACCCATGACCGCCTTCACATCCGACAGCAGGTACCATTCCTTACACCCTTCCCCAACGCACAGTGGTACTTCGCGGTTGTTGAGACAATACTGCATGTAGTGACCAAAACAGTCCTTACAGAGTACGGCCTCACAGGCGCGGTCCTGGCAACAGAGTTGCTGTTCGAGTAGCGTATCACAAAAACACACGGCGCAACTCATCGTGGTTCTACTACAATCAATAGGACAATTTTAGCAGGACACATGGAACGCAGCCTTGCAAAAAAAATATGTCTTAACGTTAATGCACCATGAGCGGCAAATCGGTTACCAAAGATACAGCCTGTCGGTCGTTGGGTTTTGTGAATAACCCGCCACGAGGCTATTTTCGTACGGTCAAAACCTGCCACAGTGCGACCAGTGCGACCAAACCGAATCGCAACACGTGCACGTGCGGTTGTTTCGCAAAAGGTACCTACACTCCCAATATTGAAGCGGTTGGTGAGTTCGGTAGCAGTCCGAACGAGATTCTGGTTATTGTCCAGAATGCCGTGTTCACACGGTGTACGGATGTCGTCAGCGCCTCGGTCGGTTTCATCGTTTTGGTGCCAAGCCTTGTGCTCACGCAGGAAGACGCACTTCAATTTGCCGTCGATTTACCTTTTCCAATCGAAACCAACAACTTCTTCGAAGTTCTCGGTAACGCAAACGCTTTTGAATCCGGTCAGACGACGATCGAAATACATGCTGGTATTGTGAAAGCCGATATTGTAACCTCACCCTCCCGTGCGCTCGTTGTGATTGCACGCCCTTTGGATCCCGTACCGTCACCACCCGAGTCACAACCTGGTGTTGTACAGTTCCTCGTCTGTGCGTCGTTTCAATACTGCCTCGTCCCAATCTAATTCCACAGTAAATCGTCCATTGGCTTTCTACGAAATGTGTGATTTAGGGTAACGGTGCGTCACGAATGCTAGCATACAACGCACATTACCGTTCAAAGGGGTTTTGTATTGCATCGTGTGCAAGGCGTTTCGTGCGGGCCAACCCCGCATTGATCGTTTTTCGATACGTTTCGAGCTTCGCTTGAACGTCTTTTACCTTCTCAAAGCGCGCTACCAAAACACGATGGTTCTTCTTGTGCAGGACGGCAACTATAAGGTAACGGCATCGAAGGCTTGTGTTCGTTTCTTTCTCCATTTCTAAACGCTTGATTTGCGACGGGCGTACGCAACAAAATCCCAAAACGATAAACTCGTCGGGAGTATGCAACGCACCTGTGTCAGACTTGTCCGAGGCCATCGTATCAGTGTATGCACGTAAGACTGGTGGAGCTGCTCTTTGTCTTTCTGCGAAATCTTTTTTTGTTCGCGACTGACACGACAAGATGGATCCGCTTCAACAGATCTACGTGCAACGCGAACACTACGGCGAAAGCCAATTACGCCACGGGAAAACCATCCTCGTCGAGTACTCGTCGCCGAACATTGCCAAACCGTTTCACGTCGGTCACTTGCGCTCCACCGTGATTGGCGAGTTTCTGGCGAATCTCTTTCAACGTCACGGTGCAACCGTCGTTCGCATCAATTACTTGGGCGACTGGGGCAAACAGTTTGGCTTGTTGGCCATTGGCTTTTTGCAATTGGGTCGTGAGGATGCGCTCGAGGCCGACCCACTCGGTCATCTCTACACAGTGTATGTGATGATCAACGCGTTGGCGCGCCACAACAAAACGATTCACGCACAGGCACGACGCTTCGTACGCCGCATGGAGTCCGGCGATGCGCAAACACTGGCGCTGTGGCAGCGTTTACGTACACTCAGTCTCGAACGCTACCAACGTGTGTACGATCAACTCAACGTGCGCTTTGACGTGATCGAAGGTGAGGCCCAGCAACACAAACGCGCACTACAAGTGCTCCAACTTTTCGACGACAAGGGCTTGTTGGTGGCGGACACTGATAACGGTGGTAAAGTGGTTGCGTTGGGTGGCAAGCTGGGCAACGCGTTACTCCAGAAGCGCGACGGCACGACGATTTACTTGACACGTGATGTGGCCGCCGCACTGCATCGCTACGAACGGTACCACTTTGACGCCATGTACTACGTCGTCTCGGATCAACAAACGCATCACTTTCAACAACTCTTTGCACTGTTGCACAAACTGAATGTGCCGTTTGCGTCGCGCTGTCATCACATTGGCTATGGGCTCGTGAAGGGCATGTCGACGCGCAAAGGCAACACGGTCTTCCTCACCGAGGTGCTCGCCAAAGCCAAAGCAACCATGTATCAAAAAATGGTGCAAGATGCCAAGAAGCACGTCACGGCAAATAAGCTCGGCGTCGCGCACGCTGTCGGCCTCTCTGCCGTGATGATTCAAGATCTGGGCGCGAAACGCGCGCGCGGCTATCGCTTTGATTGGGACCGCATGTTGCACTACAAAGGTTGCACCGGACCCAACTTACAATATGCACACGCGCGTCTCTGTTCGTTGGAACGCCGCAACGCTGATGTGCCCCTGGTCGCCGAGCTGGATGACAGCTTATTACAAGAACCCGAAGCGCAACGCCTCATCGAACTTGTTGCGCGCTATCCCACCGTCGTCCAAACTGCGCTGCAAACATTAGAATCCTATGCGCTGTGCGCGTATCTCTTTGAGGTATCACGTGCCGTGGCGCGTGCGCTCAACACATTGTGGGTACAGGGCCGCGCCGCGCCGCTTCAACGTGCGCGCAAACGTCTCTATTGGTCAGCACGTATCGTCATGGGCAATGGGCTGCGGCTCTTGGGTCTGGTACCGTTGGAGGCAATGTGAACTGTGCGTGTTTACAAAGATTACTGTAATTAGAGTTCAACTGTAAATGCGAAGGTCAGTGACCTGGTGCTCCTTCATTTCTTCTTTTCGGTACCAATCCATGAGCAGAGCCCCTGGAAACATGCCCGAATTATGATGTTTGCCAACCTCACGATACTGCGTCAGAATCCAATATGGCTTGAGGAGATAATCGTACGTGGTGAGGCCGAGCATCACGCCGCCGGCGGTGCTCATGAAACGTGTCCAGAAAGCCATGCTTAAAGTTTGGTTTCAGTACTAGGAGTGATGTAAGGCTGACTAGCAACTAGGCTGGACAGGAACTGTTACGCCTTTTGCCTTCAAGCAGAATAAACGTGTAATATAATTACACTACACAACGTTGCAAAGTCACAGGCAAGGACAGTGTGCGAGTCGGCAACATAACAAAAAGGTGCGTCATGGGCAATGGAATGTAGTGTGTTTAGGATAGCGAATTTTTGGCCACCCAACTCTCCGGGTTGTTTCATTCTTTGCGTCATGCGCGCAAAACCACCATGACGTCTACGTCATCTCACAACGCTTACCACACGACCCTCGGTAACTGTTCCCAATGTGTGATCTGTCGTTTCGAAAAGCGCGACCTGCCTTCCGCTTTGCAGCGCAAAAGTATATCCGTCTTGACAAAGGTGATTCCGTATACTACATTGTCTCACAGCCAACATAAACTGGCGTTGGCCACGTTTGTCGAGGAATTGAGTGCGATGGATGCGGGCACGGTCGACGACGAGGAGAAGGTGGAAGCGTGGCTCGACAATATAGCCTCGATGTATGTTGGCTCGTTTTATTGGAAACGTCTCCAAGCGCGTCAACAGTCCTTTCACCAATTGCAATGGATGCTGTCCGGCATGGGTACTATGGAGGTTGATTCCGACGACGATGATCAATATCATGATGGCGAGTTGGTCGAGGACGTTCAAGATATCTATGCGGCGCTGCAAACCCAACCCAAGACTAATAGACGTATTACGGAATTTTTCAAAGTATCCACAACAAAATGATCTGTCACGAGTTGTCATTACAAAAAAGTGCCTTCCGAATAGAGATCTACAGCGGTACGCTGCAATGTAAAATCCACACGTTCGTCTTCCACAAGCATGTCAATGATCGACTGTGTGTCGGCAATGCGTATCGCCGTGTTACCGCAAATACTCGGGTCGACACGCGGATCCTGCAGGAGGCGCCGCACAACATCACCACGCCCGCGACTCACCGCAATGAGGAGGGGTGCTGGACGCCCATCGACCGTGTTTGGGTTGTACGCGGGACTCACACGTATGTCGGCCAAGAGAAAATTAACGAGACCCACATGCCCACGAAAGCACGCCTCCTTTAGCGGCCAATTATCGCAAAATGCTGGATTCACAATGGGTAGTAATCGCTGTATCGCGTCCTTGTCACAAAAACGACATGCGAGCGCAAACTGCTGACGCACGCGATGGTATCGCACAAATACAGAAAAGAGACGATGACACGTCTGACCCCACGCCAGCGCACTACGCTCGGGCAACACGTGCATCATCAATCGGTACAGGGTGTCATTAGAGAGATGCATGGCGTATTAGTATTCATACACGCATGTTTGTTTGCGACGTGTAGTCAAGTTTCGTCTAAATGTGATGCGGTGCTGGCACACAAAGTAGCGTTTCGAATGTGGATGTTTCCAAATGCTGTAAAGATGCGACAAATAAGGCGTCCGTAAACTTACAAATACAATTTCTGTTCGTAATCACGATGACAGCAACAGCGAAAGTGGGATTAGCTGTCTCTAGTCCAGTGAGAGGGTTGTCCTGCCATTGTTGTATATGTGGTATTTCGGTGGTGGTGGTGTGCTGCTGCTTCGACGAGTCGTCGTTATCGTGGCCTTCTTCCCGGCCGTTGGTGCACCAACGGCGAATAAGTCGTCAATGTTGTTGATGTTGGGATTTTTCAGAATTTCACTGTGCAGCATCTGTATTATTGCCAGCCTCTCTTTTGGCTTTGTGGTGTAAAGTAAATAGCCAAGCACCGTCGGAAACTTCCCTATGACGTTCGCAGTTTCGGACATGTTGCACAACTCCTCGACCGACAGATCTCTCATCTGCTTTTTGTTTGGAAAAACGGCCTTGTAGAGTGCTGTGGCCTTCTCGAATGTCAAGCCGTACTGTCATGCGACGATAGAAAAAAAGCAACAGCGCGTGAGAAGAGTAACTCAGAGTGAGTCATGTGGCGACGCAGCAGCAGAGTGACGTACAAGGTTGGTGGATGTTCTATTACGTTTCGCATTCTGTCGGCGGAGGCGGCGACGACGAGTGGCTCGGTTGCCGGAAACGCTGTCCGTCATTGGTGGTGGTGGTGGAGTAGTAGATATCGAGCGTTGCAACGACTGTGCCTACTCAGCAGGACCACAAGAGAAGAATAGAGGAACCAACACACTACACCAATACATGACTACACTACATTTGTGTTTCAGGACACTTTTCACCCACCTCCACCCTTGTTTCACGTGTTCCGAAATTCCAATAGCTGGAGCGCGAGAACGCGTTGCGAACGCTGCTGTCGCGCTTTTGCAAATAAACGGTATCCACCTTTTCGTATAAATCAGAGTTCCAATCTGTATGACCAAAGCACTTTGCGTTCGCGATGCCTTTGTTGGACGCCAAATCGCTGCTTATTGACGTGGATGGGCATTACGCCCTGCCTCAAGACGTGCGCCCCACGTTGTATGACTTAACATTGGAGTGTGACTTTGATGCGTTCACTTTTGACGGTGTTGCGCTGATCGATATTGCCGTGACGACACCTACTGATACGCTGGTGCTCCATGCCAAGGAATTGGACATTCAAAATGTGTCGGTGGCGCAAGGCGATGCGGAACAGGGTGCCGCCTCGATCAGCTACAGTCATGACGAGCATGATTTAGTAGTGCTCCGCTTCAACCGGGCACTGGCCGTCAGTACGGACACGACGTTGAAAATCAGTTTCAAAGGCAGCTTGAACGACACCATGGCGGGGTTTTATCGCAGCACCTACACGAAAAACAACGAGACACGTTACATGGCCGTGACGCAATTCGAAGCGATCGATGCGCGGCGTGCCTTTCCGTGTTGGGACGAACCAGCGTTGAAAGCGCAATTCAACGTCACGCTCATTGCGCCGTCGCGCTTCAACACCATCCTCAGCAATATGCCGGCGCTCTCGCGTGAAACATTGAGTGGTGATCGCGTCAAAGTACGCTTTGATACCACACCGCGCATGTCGACCTATTTGCTTGCCTTTGTGATTGGTGAATGTGACATGGTGGCGTCGCAAACAGAGCGCGGTGTGGCTGTGCGCGTCTTTGCTCCGTTGGGCCGCGCGAACGAGGGTAGGTTCGCGCTCGACGTGGCGACAATAACCCTGGACTACTTTGAAGAGTACTACAAGGAACCCTACCCACTGCCGAAACTCGATATGATTGCGCTGCCCGACTTTGCGGCCGGTGCGATGGAAAATTGGGGTCTCGTCACCTATCGCGAAACAGCACTGCTCTACGATGCCTCGACGTCACCGCTCTCCGCCAAGCAGCGCGTTGCCTACGTCGTCGCGCATGAACTCGCACACCAGTGGTTTGGCAATCTCGTGACGATGAAGTGGTGGTCGGGTCTCTGGCTCAACGAAGGCTTTGCGACGTTCGTGGGCACCCAAGCTGTCAACCACCTGTTTCCGGCCTGGCAAACGTGGAACTCGTTTGTGCCCGATACCACGTTTCACGCCTTCAATCTCGACGCCTTACGCTCGTCGCACCCCGTCCAGGTCGCCATCAAAAGCGGTCACTTGGTCGATGAGATTTTTGATGCCATCTCGTACGAAAAAGGCGCCTCCATCATTCGCATGTTGGCCGCGTACCTCGGTGAAGCACAGATGCAAAAAGGACTCCATCTCTATTTGCAGCGACACAAGTACAGCAATACCGTTACGACCGATTTGTGGGACGCCTTAGGTGAAGCCAGTGGCAAATCGGTGAACGTGATGATGGCGAACTGGGTCGGCGAGACTGGCTATCCCGTACTCCGCGTGCGCGAAACTGCGCGAATCCCTGGTGAAGAGGTTTTTTACGCCATCACACAGGAACGTTATCTCGCGAACGGCTATCCGAACGCCGACGAGCAGGCGGTCACGTGGCATTGTTCCATTCCGTATCGCACTGGCAACAATAACGAGGGTACGATCACGTTGAACACCAAACACGCATTGGTGGCCATATCTGACGTGGGCCCGTGGCTAAAGTTGAATAGTGACCAGATCGGCTTTTATCGTGTTGCGTACGACGCAAAGCTCATGAAGGCGTTGCAAGTACCGTTACAAGCTGGCATTTTGTCACCCTTGGACCGACTCTCCCTCCTCAACGACACGTTTGCGCTGGCACAATCCGATCACGTGCCCCTCTCGCAAGCGTTGGCACTCACGTCGAACTGTGCTGAGGAGACTGAGTTGGCCGTGTGGCAAACCATCACCGACCAACTGAAGCGTGTGCTCTCGGTTTGGGCGCAGCGCGACACGGAGACCTACGCCCAAATGTTCAAGTATGTTCAAACGCTGTACGCACCGCTGTACAAGCGATTGGGTTGGACACCGAAAAAGGACGAAGCCGCGAACACCAGCCTATTGCGCAACCTCGCCCTGTCCATGTTGGGCCGCGTCGAATACAATGACGTAGTGGAGATCGCGCTGGACAAATTTGAGGCCTTCAAAAAAGACGGCACGCCACTGGCGCCGGACCACGAAGCGATCATCTTCAACTTGGCGGTGGAGCACGGTGACGCCGCGGTGGACGCGTTCTTGCGAGACGCCGTGTTTGCAAAGGCCGTGCAAAATGACGCCAAGGTGCGCGTGCTCCGTGCGCTGGGCAATACACCCGATGTGACACGCCTGCAAACAACACTGACGTGGGCGCTCAGTGGGGCCGTACGCAAGCAAGACGTGATTTACGTGCTGTTCGGCATGACGGCGTTTCCCGCTAGCAACGTGTTTCTGTGGCAGTTTGTCCAAGCGAAATGGGACATGTTCGTCAAGTTGCTGTCGGGCATGTCGTTCATGTTAGGTCATGTTATGGCATGTGGGGCGAGGGCGCTGGCAACGCAAACGTACGCGCAACAAGTACGCGACTTTTTCGAGGCACATCCCACGCCAACTATTGAACGCAAAGTGAAGCAAACCGTAGAAAACATTGAAGCCAACGCACAGCTCTTTGAGCGGCACGCTAAGGACGTTCGGGCGTTCCTCTTCGAAACGCCTTTAACGTCTTGAGCACGTCATGCATGTTTGACCCGACACCGACGATTGAGCGCGAGTCAAGCAAACGATCGAAAAAATTGAAGCCAATGCACAGCTCTTTGAGCGACAGGAAAAAAACGTCCGAGCGTTCATGCAATATATTGTGCGGTAGATGAGCATGTATTGTATGTAACCTCACAAATTTCGCTTTACTTAATACGTCGAATTGTCGCCCAAGTGGTACGAGCCTGACCATCATCTGTTAGGCCCCCCAAGGCTGTAGCTGTAGACCCGACTTGTGAAAACGTAAATTTTAAACTAGAACCGGCTGCAAGAACCAATTCAACATGGAGCACCGCCGACGTGAATTGGTTTGTAGCACTAACATACTGAAAAGATTTTGTACCCAAACTATTGGCGTCCACCAACAGGAGAATACCGGTAAAAATCAAGGGGGCAGAACCGAAGTTCGTAAGGCAGAGTGTCGCATCAATAGCATAAACACCGGCTTTTGGTATTGTAAATACGTTCGTCGTGGTATTGTACATGTTGAATTTATCCTCCAACACTGTATCATAAGCGATAATGTCATCAGGTACCATACCAGGGATATCGTTCCCAAGGGCAACGCGCACACATGGTTTGCATGGCTTCTTCTTACCGTCATAACACGTTTTGACCGTTCTGAAATAACCACGTGGTGGATTGTTCACAAAACCGAGCGAACGACACTTTGCATCTTTTGTTAAAGCTTTACCGCTCATTATAGGGTAATGGTACTATAATGGGTATATTTTTTTTTGGATACAGGATTTACCCACACCTGCTGACATGTTTAGCACTTTTTTTGCATAGGCGCCCATGTACGGATCAAACGCAGAGCCTACGCTGTTGGCGATTATGCATTCTCAAATTACATTGATGGCAATGCCGGAACACCTTGCGTTGTGACGTTGCAACAACATGACAAGGGTGAATTGCCACACAATTGGGTCGGGCTCTTCTTTGATGGAAAGTCTGTGTCTGGTGAATCCTTTTTTTTTAATAATGTTGTAAATACAATGGCACAACAACAAACCGGTCTCGTCGCGTTGCAGACCGTGCTCAATTATATGGCATTTACACGACGTCACCTCATGCATTTTATCCACGGACTCTCCGAACAAGCGAAGCTCGAACTTTACCCTGACATTAAGTATCTCAAGGATCAGGTCCTTCACGCACGCAAAGAACGTTTTGCGGCGCGCCTACGCAAACTTGCACACCCGACGTGGCGTATCGATTACGATGGCTACTCTGAGCAAGGGCCTCGAGCCAGTTCAGGAGACACGTATACGATAACTATTAGTTTCTCACCGTGGCAAGACAGTAGCGAAGGATTTCAGGGGAGTTTGGTACAAGGTGATGAGACTCGGTTACGCAGCTTGGATTTTACACAAGTGCAACGCATTTTGGCCTGTGATACATTCTCCGTCGCACGTACGATCACACAAATTCAACGCGAACAAACACAGGCGTTTCGGGACTTTCTGCAACCCTTCAAAGACGTTGCACATGCGGATTGGCGGTGCAAGGAAGACCCACCAACGTATTGGTCCGCCACATTTAAGCTCAACAGCAACGAGCAGATCCAAATTGAACTCAGTATGTTTACCACGAGCAACACCCCTTACTATCTCTTTGTGCGCGCCTGGAAATACCCCAATAAGGTTGTCACGTCACGTTTGGAATGGCTGACCGTGTCCCAAATCAAAACGCTGCTCAGCCAACCCAAGGCACGCGTGCGTGACACGATTTGCACGCTGCTGGGTCCCGGCCCGGATAAAATTGAGGACATAGACATGTCGTTGGGGGAATTGAAAAAAAATCGGAACGTGCGCGCCGTGCGTGCGTACATGCGAAGTCGGGGTCTGTATGGGCATTTACAATAGATGTGTCTTCCCCATCTCCAAACTATCGCGTAGCGGTATGAGACGTACGGTAAACGCTTCTTCCCGTGGACCCAGAAATGTAATACTGTTGTGTGTACCGCCAATCGTCGTGTCCGTGTCCTCGACGCGAAACGTCATTTCGTTGCCAATGCGAATACGTGCGCGCAGCTTCTCTCCTGTCATCGACAAGTAGTCAAAATAATCCTTGGGCACACCAAGCGGCTTGCCGTCGATCGCACGCCGCCATTGGAATTGGCGACCGGCCGTGATGGTGATCATGATGGGCTCGTGGTTCCAATTCAGCACGTGTAGTTTATCCGTGTCCAACAGCGTGGGCTCAGTCTGGCGCCATACACGAAAGACGAGTGGAAAGTCGGATATGGTGTCACTGCCACGTGTTGTCTTTACCGTAGGCGCATCGTAACGCGATGGCGTGGGTACACTGGTCATGGTGCGCTTCTCGCCCGTCGCAGAAAGGTATTGAATCGACCGCGTGTGTAGGGGTTTAGTTGGATTGGTCGTATCGTACGTGATGAAGCGACCCGAACCACTCGGCGTGTACACGGCCACTTTGCGATTGCCCGCCCAATCCAAATACGGCAAGAACGGCGTGCTGACTTTCTCTTGACCGTTGGCCAGGCGCAACGTACCATCACCACCACTCGCTGCCATGGGGAAGCGCTCAAAGAGGAAGCCTTTGCCCAAATACACAATTTCAGCGCCGTCGCTGTGTGCGTAGTCCCATGTTTTGACCGCAAAGCCTGTGCTGGTCTCGCGTTTGGCTTTCGGTTTCAGGGCATTGTTCGCATCGTAGACGACGTTGGCGTTGCCATCCGTAATGCGTATGCCAAATTGCTGTTCGGGGTGGCGCAGTGGTGCGTTGTCGATATCGACGTCGCGATGCAACGACGAACTGTTGCCGTCGCTGATCGAATTCTGTGTGGTATCGTGTTGATCGAGCGTGGAACTGTACACGTTGCCGTGATTGCGTGTGTGTAGTGGAAAGCCGGAAGGCGCCGGATACACCAGCGATTGCATCTGCTTGAGTGTGGGTCGTCGGGTGCTGCGCGCACCACAGACAAACAACCATACACCCGCCACCGCGGCTGTCAGTAATACCGGCGCGAGGACACCACTGTTTTTCATCATGCTTGTCCTAGCCGTATGACGCTCTACCTCATAGGATACTTTTTTTTTATGCAGGGTTGGGTTCAATTATTTTGTCGTGTTTGGTTAACATCACCATGAGCACCACCACACGTGCGTGTAAAACCCACAAGAACCGAGACAAATGTGTTGCTGCCGAGACATGCCAATGGGCGGTCGGCAAAAAACTTGAGTATTGCCGTAACATGCCGAAGGGTTACGAGCACAAGACCTTCTTGACCGACGACACCACGGGACGTCTCTACTACCACGTCGTCGTGCGTTCGGGCAAGAACAAGGGCAAGAAACGCAAGCGTTTTGTCACGGACACGCAATTGCGTGCCATGGGTCTCGAGATGCTCATCAAACCCAAGAAGAAGGCCGTCGTTGCCAAGAAGGCGAAGAAGGCTGTTTCGTGTGATGCCTCGTTGCGCGAGTTGCGTAAACTGGCGACAGCTCGCAAACTGTCAGGTCGATCAAAACTGCGCACCAAAACAGCACTCTGTAAGGCACTGGGCTTGTAAACTTACACTACACCGTTACTGTCGCTGTCGTTGCCAAGAATCCAATCGCGTCACGTCCACTAATTTTTTGCCCGTTTCACGGTCCCACCGTATGTCGTCGTTGTCGTCCCTGTGGTAAACAGGTGTCACATAGAGACTGAGACCGTAATGCGTATAGAGCGTACGTCGCCACGCTCGACAGACGCGGGCCAACTGCAGTCTGTCACGTGGGGTGCGACAGACGCGCATCAACACGAGGCAACGTGGATCAGGCTTCGGCAACGCGAGCGCGTGTAGAAAGCGCGTGCGATACGTTGGTGTATTGCGGAGCAGTGATAGGATGTCGCAAGCGTAGCACAGCCATTTTTTGTACGCATGCACGGCGTCATTGTAGTCGGGTATGAATCCACCGCTCAGCAATGCCTTCTCTTGTGCGCATGTGACTGTTGTGTTAAAGATTCGAGCAAACGTCTGCCGCGGTTGTAGACGGCAGTCGGTGTCCAATGCAATGAACGCGGGCATGAGCTGCTGGTCAAATTGCGCCCAACTCACATCCCCAGCGCCGGCTTTGCTGACCAAATGGTAGGCGCGATCATCGCGTAGTGCTTTGAGCGCCTGTTGATTATACTCAAACCAACGTTGCCGGATCCGCGGTGCTAACATACTGTAGAGGCGCACTGCGTTGCATTGGCCTACGCGAAGGAGGCGATCGCAGGTGGCGTCGTGCAACGGTGTGATCAGTTCATCGCCGAGGACACCTGGAAACACGATATGTTGAAATTGATGCTTCCCGAAGCCATTGTCGGCGAGAAAAAAGGAGAGGACATTCTCGCAGAACGCCCGATCGTATCGTAGTCGCGCCAATAACATGTGTGGAATGTCCGAGTAGGTGCGTTTCCATGACTGCATCTTTCGCCTAGAATTTGAACAGCTTCAAGAGTATCGGATTACACGGGTCCTCTGCTATCATGCGTTCAAGGAGCGTTTCCGCAAGTTGTGTCTCCGCATTGTCTGATATGAGAAAATCGGCCGGTTTCATGTAGTTTGGGAAGGTTTTCAAATACCGCGTTTTGTTGAACATGAGTTCTTCCTCGCCGTCTTCATCCACCACAGAGTCAAAGTAACGCGCGCTTGCTTCCAGCCCGAGTGTCAGTTTGACGCAGTATTTCCGTTGGTGCATGTCAGCACGCTCGATCGAAAGGCAATAGGGAAAGTCATTGGCCACCAAAAAATGCCATGCCATGCGAGACACGCTTTTGTTTTGACGCATAATGTTCTGAAAGAGATGCTCAATCATGAGCTTGTAACTACGCACAAAATACCCATACAATTTGACACTCTCCAGCGCTTCCATAAACACATCGGCCAGTTTAACGGGGCGCGTCTCCTCAAAGTCAATACCACCCCATGTGATATTACATTCGTCTGTGTTCAGTTTGGACGGAACGACCGTAAGTGTGTCGGGCTGGATATGGATGAGTGAACTTCGCATGCTGGTGCTTAATGTAATGTGATATTTTACCGAGAGTGGTTTTTACAAATCCACTTCTTCCATCACTTCCACGGTGGGTGTAGTAGGCAGCGGTACGGTTCTCTCTAGCAGCGCCACCAATACATCCTTACCCTCGCGATACGGCATGGACACCAACGTGGCGTTGTCTTGAAGCACACGGCCACCGCCGTTCAATGTGAGTTTCTCAATCGGTTTCTTGAAACGGTGAGAAATTTGGAGTATGCGGTTGAGGCGCTGCTTTAAATGCATCACGCTCGCGTTCTCGTTGATAAAGAGGCGCAGGTTGAGGCCACCCGGTTTGCCGCTCGTGGCCTCGCTCAAATGCACGCTCACTTTACGACCGCCGTGGCGCATCCACTCTGTATAGGGCAACGCCCAATCGACAATCATCAAATACGATGCCTTTTTGGGTTGGCGCAAGTGCTTTTTCGCGTACGCGTACACGGTTTCATTGCGTTTTGGTCGCGCTAACAACTTGCGATAATCGAGCTTGAGCAGCATACCCCACTGCACAATGGCCTCGAGTACATCCCACGCGTTTTGCTTAAAGAAGCGGGGAAAGTGCCGCGCCATGTACTTGGTTATCGCCGTGTCGAACCAATCGGCAAACATGGTGCGCCGCCGTTCCCACGAAAGCGGGCTATACGGTTTGTGGACTGTAAACGACAGACCCCAATCAATCAATTTGACAACCTTCTTGTCCGCACTCACCATCACATTTTTGGCGAGCAAATCACTGTGCACTACACCCGTTTTGTGCATGGCGACGATGCGTGCCATGAGCCCACGATAGGGCCGCGGTTGAACCATGTCAATATACGTATGGGCATACTTCTCCATGACGATGATACCGAGCAACGGTAATTCATGTTTGCCGGCAAATTCGGGAGGGATCGTTTGACACGCACCACCTGGCACAACGGATGCACATTGAGCAGGGCATGTATGCTCGAGGACGAGGCGCGGACCATAGCCACGGTCTGACGCCGCTTTGGTGAATGCCACTTCAATAGCAAACTCGCGCACGTCCATTTTTTGCCTCAACAACTGTATTTTGACGGCATACGTGCACTTGGCTTTCACGTCGCACGCCGCATGCACGACGCCATACCGTCCTGAACCGAGCACCTCTTTTAAGGTGTAACCGGGCAAACAGTACGTGCCGACACGCAGTACGGTCTTGTCTTTCAATTTGACGTTGACAAAGTCGGTCATGTACACACTACGTTTTTGAACGTTATTGTTGTGAGTGCTCAAAAAAAATCTCGCGTGTGTGATAGAGCGTAAACGCAACCGCCATGGATACGTCTCAGGCCATGTTCCAAATGATGACGCATTTTGAAGAGCCGTGGTTTTACACCGACGGTCCGTTCCGCTATTGGGGTCTCGAGCGACCCATGTACGGTTACTACAATACGCCGTTTCCAACGCATCCGCTCGATACGCTTGGCGAAGGCACACGTGTGATGTTCCGTCGCGTCGCGCGTCATAACGTACCACACGATGCGTTCGGTGAGCACACCCTCGCGTTGAACCAGTTCCACATGCCACGCGTGCTCGAGAATGACGTGTCGACCGGTAAGATTCTGCCCGATGGCACCGTGGTGTTTGATTAAACGACGACCTTGTTCGTTTTGGCGAAAAAACAACATCACTCATTGCGTTTGTTTTGCTCAGTATACTTTCTCACGGGCCAGTAGCAAGACTCATGTCGTCGGACGCCAAGACACCGAAGAAGGAGGAGAAGGAGGAGGAAGTGAAGGCGCCGCCGCCGCCGCCGCCGCTCTACAATGTCACCCTGAAGGCACAGTGCGACGAGATCCTGAAGCTTGAACAGCTGACTGCCACACAGGAGCCGTTCATTCCGTTCGGAGAGGTCGTCACCCGCCTGCCACAATGGTGGATCAAGCCCGACTCTTCGCAACGCCATCGATCAGGGCGTAGTGTGCGCATCAAGTGGGACACACCGGCGCAAAAGGTGTTTTGGGTGGGCTTGGAGGATGCCTTCAAAAACTACCGCGAGGCGTACCTCCAGCACACGGGCGGACGCAATTTTGAGGAGGAATGCGACGTGCTCAAAGCCAAAGTGCGTGCCGCGATCGTCGAACGCATGAAAACGCTCGCGAACAAGAACCACGTCAAGCTTTCGTACTTTGAGCGGATCTATCAGCATGTGCAGACGCAACTCGAGAAGAAGGGCGGTCGTTTTGTGCAGTGGCGTACGGAGGCGGTGCACGTACCGGCCAAGGTGCTGGCGACGTACCTGCGACAGGTGCGCGCGCGCAACTTTACGCAACGTGCCAATTTCCCATATTGCCTGTTCTGCAAGTGGATTGGCCACAGCCGCGACACCTGCGAAGACTACGCCAAGGCGGATACGTGTTCGTTTTGTCGTTACAAGGGACACACCGTGGAGCGCTGCTACAAGGCGCCGATCTGCGAGCATTGTCTCGAGAAGGGTCACGAGGAAAAGTACTGCCGGAACGCGCCGCGCTGTCGCTTCTGCCGCACCAAGGGCGTGCCGACCGTCGGCCACACGGTCAACGACTGCGAGAAACTGAAGCGCATCCAGTGTCACAAGTGCGGCAACTACGGGCACACCGCCAGCCGTTGCTTCGAGGGTGTGACATTTGACGACGACGACTCCGATGAGGAGAAGGAGGATTGAGGAATTGAGGATCGCGTTGCTACATTGCTTTTTTTTAACTGTATCCATGACTAATGTATGCACGTAACATGTCGACAGCTTCGCCGACCAACACACAACATTTGCTGGACACCTTGCTGTTGCAGTATTTGCAAACACGCATTCAGACAGACGACGAGGTTGTGCCTGTAGAGAAGAAAGGTAGTGATGGAAAAACCGTGTGGTTGGGCTTTCACGGGCAAGCGTTTGCCTTTCCACATGCGGAGGTGATTCAAATTCCTTATATTGAGGTTCGGTTGAAACGTTGGGATGGCCAGTTGGGTCTCGGCGCGACGCAAGCGAATCCGCTGCCGATGACGCTCATGTCGCTCGATCGATTCTTGCGTGCGTACAATGCAATAGTGCACGGGTTGTTGATCGATCCCATGTATCGCGACGATTTACTCGCATTGGGCATGAAGGTCGAGCAACTTGACGAAGCACTCGAAAAGGAACCATACGATCCCGTGGTGACAGATGATGCCGTGTTGAATTGGGACGGTGGCACGTCGAGTGGCGGGCTCATCGTCTTGGTGGCGACAGGCCTCCAGGACAGTCGCTTTGTCGACAATGATTTGGACATTGAGCGCGCACGCGGTGTGTACGCACCGTCCCACGAGGCATGGGGAAATGACAAGGGCTCCACGACAACGACAGATATCGCAGGCCACGGTACGCCCAGTTTTGGTCATCGCACTCCTTTTGAGGTGGCACGTAATGGCGATTTGCTCTCGTCTGTGACCTTGTCCGTCACCTTACCGCCGTTGCCAAAGCACTTGCGTTGGCGTGCCAATCTCTGTCGGCGGTTCTTTGACACCTGCACGTTACGCATTCGCGAGTTTGACGCCTTCAAAATCTCGGGCGACATGAATGCGGTGTTGGCGCATGTGCATGGTATGACGCCGTTTGCCGAGACGTACTATCGTCAGCTCTCGGATGAAGACCGGGCGCGGCGTTCGCACACCGCGTGGCAAATCACCCTCCCGCTCATGATCCCCACGACACGTTTTGACCACATGGCACTGCCACTGATTGCGCTACAACAAAGTATTGTGAGCATCGTCGTGGATGTGGCCAACACGCGAGACGTGACCGAGCCGAATCCGCTGTGCACACCGCCCACCGGTGGGGACGTACCCGAACCACCCTCGCAACTGCTGGATATGTTTCTACAAGCTGAATATGTTTTGTTGGATACTGAAACGCGACGGCGTTTAGCGCAACATCGAGTCCAACGGCACCGCCCCTTCGCAGACGAACTTGCTGCGGACCTCCGCACCTATCGTACAGTTCAACGACCTCCGCGTACAGTACATCACGATCTTCGAGGCGAACCGGAGCCCATACACGGGAGGTACACATTTGTCCCAACACCGCCATCGCCCAACACCGACGACAGCACGATACCTGATACGGCCCGGGCAGAACATCACGATCTTCGAGGCGAACCGGAGCCCATACACGGGAGGTACACATTTGTCCCAACACCGCCATCGCCCAACACCGACGACAGCACGATACCTGATACAACCCGGGCAGAATGGAATGCACGTGCCACGTCTATGCACGTAGGCACACCGACACAAACGTTGGAAGAACCGATACCTGCTGCAGAAGACGCCAACAGCACTACACCACCAGAGGAACCGGTACCAAACACGGTCACGGAAGACGCCAACAGCACTACACCACCAGAGGAACCGACACCAAACACGGTCACGGAAGACGCCAACAGCACTACACCGGCACAAACGTTGGAAGAACCGATACCGGCGGCGGAAGACGCCAACAGCACTACACCACCAGAGGAACCGGTACCAAACACGGTCACGGAAGACACCAACAGCACTACACCACCAGAAGAAGAAAACGGCGTGTCAGCTGAATTTCAGCAGATGTTAGACGAAGACGACGGTACTGCCCCGACATGGTTCGAGGGTAACGGACAGGATGATGTTTACGGCCTTCGTCGGCCTGTTATGCCGATGCCTGAATTCTCGGGTATTATGCGCCTCTGGCCACAATGGTATAGCCAAACCGAGCCGTGGTTAATGACGAACCACCAACCCATCGCTGAAGAAGCCGACGTGGCTGAGGCAGTATCACAAACCGAGGAAGGAGGTAACGTCCTCGACACGCTCAGCCAACAGCAACTCCAACGCCGCCGAGGTTATGTGACGATCGACATACGCTCCATGCATCAAGCGTGTAGTGGGTTGGTGTTTGCGTTCGAGTGTGTCGATAATGCCGATGCGGACACGGACGTGGCGTTGCACCCGTTTTTGGAATGTACTCTCATGTTGAACGGTCACCACGCCTACCAAGATACCGCCGAACGTATGCGTACGTGGCAGTGGCAACACTGCGGCTTGCCGATCCCGCCACGGCAAAAGTGGTACCTGATGCCCTTCTCGTCCACCATGTTTGCAGACAAGCCGCATATGACGACCAATTTTGGTCGCATCGACCATATTGTGGTGCGTTTTCGCCTCAATCCCGACGCGATGAACTATCGGTGGCGTTGCGAAATCGGTGGACCGACGTTCACGCTCTATCGCATTCGACAAGGGCGTTTCGACTTTTGGGAATAAAAAGTACGTTTGCGCGGCGCGGCTTCTTTTTTGCATAAAGGAATAACAGGGGTAAAAGCACATTATGCCAGGCAAAATTCGCATCGCATCGATGGACGTGTTTGGCAACAACCACCGCAATACCGACCCGAACGCACCGAAACATCATTACGCTGTGTGGAACGAAAAAGCGCCCTACGCGATGACCGTGCACGTCGTCGAGGGTACGATTGCCGTTGACGATATTGGGTGGGGGTTTGCCGCCAAGCACCGCTACGGCGCCGAGAAGCCCGTCTATTTGGGCGAATTGGAGACGATTGAAACGCGTGAGCAGAAGCGTGTGTCGTCGGTGACGCACCAAGGCGACGACATGAATGACGTAGTGACCGTGACGTTTCTCCCAGACGGCTGGTCGATGGTCCAGCATCGACTGAGCACCATTGTGGACGATATGGGTTGTGTGGCGTTTTGGGTGGGCGCGTGGAAACCACCGCCGCACCGGCGACCGACGTCAGCGTGGTAGGTAAAATAAAATTCTCGACTATACACATAAGGGCCAATCACAGCCAGAATGCCGAGCAAAACGAAAGCACCCAAAACACTGAAAGCGGAATTGCGCAAACGCGGCAAGCACAACAAGCGAAACTACCACACGCGCTTTGTTGCGTTGGACGGTAAAACGCTCAAAGTCTACCAGAAGGAGAAACATCACGCCGCCGGTCGCGCGCCCAAACAAGCCGTCGAGTTGGGCGCGAACAAGAAGGTGAACGTGATCAAGCAGACACCGAGCAAAATGCAAGAGGCCTTCTGTTCGTGTCTCTCGCAGTTTGCCGAGCGCTTCTTCGTCAAAGTGAGCGATAGCGCCACGCAAAAAACAGACCTCATGTTGGAGACATCCGATCGCAAAGCGGCACACGCGCTCAAACAAAGCCTTCGTCTTTAAGCTGATATGCGTTCGAACGCGCCTTATTTTTTATGTCGCCTGGCATATAACACCGGCGACGTTATGGTTCGTTTGCTACCTTCTGTGATTGTGTACACGTCTTCGACGGGTGGGTCGCGCGTGCGTGAAGCCACCGAGCGGGTGCTCGCTATTCTGCGGGCCTACGTGAGCGACGAGCGCGATATCGGCGTCGAATACATGGACGTGGAGCTCACCGAGACCAAGCGTGCACTCCGCGCGCAAATCTGGCAAGACACGGGGTTGAAGGGCACCTGGCCGCTCGTCTATGTGAAGTCTCGCTTTTTGGGCACGCTTGAGACGCTGGATAAACTCAACGAAGAGAAGCAATTGGCATGGCAATTGAATTGCCTTCAGAAAGCGCTTTGAGTCAGGATACACGTGTTGTTCTTTTTGAGAAAGTCGTCATCGCGTTGGTGAGAAACGTAAAAACCCCTTTATTTTGGGCCAGATAAGCCATCGTCACACGGTTGACGGTGAAAAAATGGCAGAGCATGCGATGGCGTATCATGGCGTTCGGAATACCTATGGCAGTGGAGATGAGCCACCGCGCCGCAAAGCCTGTGCTGTGCGCGATGAGCAGGTCGACGACGTGCGTGTGTCCGTTCAGCATCGCCGCCAAAAGGGCGCTGTGCCGACCGTAGTTGACGTCAATGTTCGGTTGTGTGATGAGGAAGCGGACCATTGCCACCCGACCGCATTGTGCGGGATAGGCGAGCAAGTCGGGTGGTACCGCGACACGGTCATCCGCCATCAGCAATCTCACCACAGCCACATTGTTTTTTTTGACGGCCGCCGCGAGCAGGTCGGCCTGCGACGGTGTGACGCGTGTCGCCAAACAGGGTGACAACAACGTGACCATCGTGCCCATGTGTTTGCATTGACAGGCAAGTCGCAAGAGGTGTTGCAACATGGTATTGGTGATGCGTCGATGGTGAAAGAGCTGCGCCAAGAGGGAGTGCATCTTGCGTGCGGACGCGTAGTAGAGCACATCGTTGAGCACAGCGTCGGACGCATTCGGGTTGGCGAGGAGACGACGGAATTGCGTTTCGCTGCCGGCGTGTTTGAACGAGGTGAACGGCAGCCATTGCAGCGCGAGGAGTGGTAGTGTGGCATGTGTAGTAAGGATGGGTCGCGTATGACAGGAAGGCACGAATTGAAGCACGCTACCGACAACCTCACGCGGGAAGGATGTTGACCACTGTGGTGCCGGCTGCGTTTTGCGTCGTTTCGCACGGCTGCAGCGCCGACCACCTGTTTGGGTGCGCTTCCGACGCATGCTTAAACCAGACTGATCACAACCACACACACACATGCCCACAGGTGCGCTTTGGCGAAAAAATCTCACGTATGGCAAAAGTAGCCCAACGCCACGATGAAATGCGGCTATTACAACCCGTCATCAACCATGCCCAAAGCACTGCGTGTTTCAGTTGACACGGGCGCCGAAAAGTATGTGCTGCGTGTCATACATTTTCTCAAATTACACAAGTTGGCGTTCAAACACTACGTGCTGGAAGATGGCGACAAAACGAGTATTAATGTGGTGGTGAACGTGAAGAACAACCATAGGATACACGCCATGTGGGAATTTATGAATAGTGTCGAGAGGGACGAGCGTTTCCAAGTGCACACGACGTTTCGCGATAAAGCGAGACACTTTTGTTATCATATCAACAACGTGGAACCACTGTAATACATGTCATAGGCGTCGCGCAATTTGTGATAGAGCCTATTGTAACGCCCGTCGAGTGCGAGCGCGAGAAGGACGCTGGTGGCAGCGCGATACCACCGACGTCCTTGCCCTGTGTTGTTGTGCGGCTCCGCACACTCGCACTCTGTGCGCCACTGTATGTGCCAAGGAAAATAATGCACTTTATCGTACGTTTCGAGCTCGGCGACGCGACAGAAGGGTTTGGTGAGTGACCACAGCTCGTGGACGTGTGTGTAGGGTGACATGGTGAGGGTTTGTAGGAGTGGTCGAAAGACGCCCTGCATAAACATGGTCACTTTCCGTCGTAGCGCGTGGCGTGCGTACGACGCCATCACGGCATGATAAAGTGGCTTTTTGGTCGTCGTCGTCTTAGGTAATGACAGAACACAATGCCGCCAGGCATGGTTACACATGCTCACGTTGCGTAACGCACGCGGTGTCAACGCTTTCGCCTGTGTTGCCATCGTCAAGCGCATAACGTATTGGCGCGTATCGTAGGAGAGCGCGTCACACATCTTGATGGCTAGTTAGTGTGGCGTCGTCTTTGTCAGCGGTTTTCGCTGAACCGAGCCGCCGCACGGCACTCACAAAACACGCCGCGTTCAAGTACGTGTTGGTATTGTGTTGAATTCGCCGTTCGATGCAGGCCAGTGTCGTATAATGAGTGTTCAGTTGTTGTTGTTGTTGTTGTAGTGTGTCTGTGGTGCTGAGCTGGTTGTGCCAGAGGCGTATCAAATCGTCCAAGGAGATGGCTTCGTGCAGCATAAAATGACGCACATATTGGTACGCACGCGCAAAGGTTGGCGCCGCGATAACGTGACGCATAAGCTGCTGCAATTGCGCCGGCACCGGTTGCCCAATGGCAGTGTAAATGTCGGCGGCGGTGAGTCGCGGATCGTCGGCACGCTGGTAGCGCACCAGGGTGGCACAGGCCTGGAGCACATTGAAACAGCGACGCAGATCGCCGTGCGCGACATGGAGAATGGCGTTGAGTACCTCCGGCGTGCGCAAGCGCAGCCGTTCGCCGTCCAAGACGCGCTGTACCGCCTTGCGCACTTGTGCCGGCTCGAGCGGTGCGAACCGAAATTTCGTGCAGCGTGACTGTACCGCTGCGGAGACGTTGCTGATGCGATTGCAAATGAGACAGAAGCGCACTTGTCGCGCGTAGCGATCCATTAAATGGGTGAGGGCGTCTTGCGCGTCCGGCGTCATGGCGTCTGCCTCGTCGAGCACGACCAACTTGACGGCGTGCCGTGCACTGTGGTTGTTGCCGAGGAGCGTGCGATTACTCACAAACTGGTAGACCGTCTTTTTAATGGTGGCAATGTTGCGCTCATCGGAGGCGTTCAATTCGAGCAGCATACCTGTATTGCCCTCACCGTGCATGGTGCGTGCGTAGGCGAGAATCGTCGAGGTTTTGCCTGTGCCCGGCGGCCCGTAGAAGAGGAGGTTCGGCACAGCAGCACGCGCGTGTAATCGCGTCAATTTGTGCACAATACCATTGTTCGATACGAGATGCTGTAACGTAAGCGGCCTGTACTTTTCCACCCAGGGCAGCGTGTCCGTGGACATTTTTCTCTGTATACATTATTAGAGGAGACACTCCAACACAATGCGTTCAAATTCGGCAAAACGCACCGGTCGGCCGAAGGCCAACCCTGCTTTGTGGGGTCGGCCGAAGGCCCCAGCCCTTCGGGCCAGGGTTGCTTCACCGACCAACCCTGCTTTGTGGGGTCGGCCGCGGAGAAAAGCCCCATGTACGCCGACCAGCATTTATGCCATACGCAAAGCATACGCAAAGCACACCGCAGGCCGCATTCCGTGGATGCGCTACGTGTGGGAGGGCTGCATCCCACGCACACCGTCAGGACTCACCAAAAAAGAGCTCAAGTTGAATGCGCGCGGTAAAGTGGTCAGTTTTAATAGTAGTGAGCGAGGTCGCAACCTACAGTCCATCTTGAAACGCAAACACAAACTCGCTGAACCCTTCACGTCGGCCAGCGCAAAGCGCGCCAATAGCAAATCGCTAGCCGTGCGTCGTGCGAAACGACGAGCGTTTCCGAAGCGAGGCGTGCCTAGGGTGACCCCAGCGAAGCGAGGGTTGCCTAGGGTGATCGCCGCAAATATCCACCCGCAGGCCCTTTTTGAAGATTACTACGATACACACATGTTTCGATAAATACAAAAAAATACAATGAGGCGGCGTGTGCGTTTCTTACGGCGACGATGACAACGACGCGATGGTCGCCATGCGATTCGTTGGTGGCGCCGGTGCGTAAGCGGGCAGACCGGCTTCGCGGCGTTCCATGTTGGAGAGATTCTGCACGAGGTCGAGGCCGTAGAACACTCTTTTGCTCTGAATACTGCGTTGTGCGGCGCCACCGGGAATCGCGTGACGCGGATACTGCATGCCCTTCTTGCCTTTCGGGTCGAACGGGTGGTGGTAGAAGCGCATTATGTGCTCGTAAAAGAGCGGCGTCCAGGTCTCGCCCTTGACCTTGCGGTGTTCGCAGTAGGTGAGGTATGCTTTTTTGAACACGTCCATCGGACAGTAGAGGCTGCTTTCCGTGGCCGCGTTGTAGTTGTCTTGGTCGCCAATCTTCGGATCGCGATACACGTAATCCTTGTCGCAGAGGAATCGCCCGAGCGGGTTGATCATGGCGCGCAGGCGCTGTGTGTTGAATTCAAAGTATTTTTTCGGCCATACCGAGTGCACGTCGCGCTCGCCCACAACCGTCACCATTTCGCGGTACGCACGGTTCGCCTTGACAATGAACTTGGCGAGTTCCAGGTTGCGCATGCGGTCGAGCAGCCCCGTGTCCTTGCTGTCGTTCTTGACTTCGACGTTGAAGAGAAAGAGCGCGAGGCGGCGCTCCACCGAGTCGCCCTTCTCGTCCCAGCCGGGGAACTCGTTGGCGATGAACATCCAACTACCCTGCAGCAGGCGCTTCTCGGCGGTCTTAAACTTCTCACGCACCTGCACCGGTTCGGCGGCGGCGATCGACTTGAAATCACACGCGTCCATTCTGAATTTCTTGTTAATGTCGAGGCCGACATTCATGAAGCTCTCCGTGTAGCTGGCCAAACCGAACGTCGTCTCGGTCTGGTTGGCAATGTTGTTCGTGTCGGTCGTGTCGTACACGGACATGACGAATTGTGCGAGCGTCGACTTGCCGGTGCCACCGTGACCGAGCAGAAAGAGCACTACTTGCCAGTTGTCAAACTCGCCCAAATCGTAGAGCATGCGACCGGTGAGAATGTACCACCAGTCGAGCACGTTCTGGCCGCGTCTGTTCGCAATCCCTTGGTGCTCGAGAATACTGTCCATGAGCGGCGTCTCAATGTTGCGCCACGTGCCGAGCGTCATGTTCGGCTTGGGCATGAAGCGTTGAATGGGCTTCTTGGTGTGCACGTTTTGGCGATCGTGAAAAACCTTGAGCACCGGGTTGTTGGCCTCGTCGCCCACCCACGCCGGATCAAAGATGGTGTTGATGTAGTTGCACGCGACCGGCGCCGGCACGCGAGGGCCGTCTACAAACTTGTAAAAGCGGTTCTCGCGCACATAATAGATACCGTTCTGAAAGGAGAACACGTAGCGATCCTTGACGAGACGCGGCAGCGCGTAGAACTCGCCGTTCGTCAAAAACTCAATGATCGCCTTGGCCATCGCGTTGCCACCCTGCGCCGTGAGCAGGTCCATGATGGAGTTGTCGCCGCCACGCACCGTCTGCGATTTGTCGTTGAGGAACTGCTGAATCGTCGTGTACGGCTCCCACGTGTACGTCGGCTTGCCGTCGTTCGTCTTGCGCTCGCGATAGAGCATCATATTCTTGAGATCCTGCCTGTTGCCACTCTGCCGTTCGCGGTACCGAAGATCTTCGGCCATAAAACGCGGCAGCATGCTGTAGAGCAGCGTCTGGTACTTGCTGAGTTTGTTTTGACTCTGTGGCATGACGGCGCGGCAAATCTTGTGCGTGAAGGAAAAGGTGATCGCCTCCGTGTACTTGTTGAGCGTGAAGGCGTTGTCGCTGTGCACATTTGCGTACTCGATGAGGGCCTTCTCGTGGTCGTACGCCACGGTCGCCGCGTACATGACGCGATCGAGCTTGGCCTTGATGACAGCTATGCGCATGTTGTAGCGCTTCTTCTGTTGCGGTTGTGCGCCGCGCAAACCCGACCCTTCAAATCCCAGCAGCAGCGTGTTGCTGTATGTCTCCAGAATGCCGGCCTGCACGCGCGCCATCTCCTGGTTGAGCTGAATGAGCGTGAATTCACCTTGCATCACGTTGTTGCGGAACATTTCGTTGCACACGTCGTTCAGCGCGGCGTGTTTCTGGCACCACCGGTAGACGATACGGTTGGTCTTATTGGACAATACCGTGAGTATCGCTTCGCGTAACGCCCACACGTACGTGCGCTTTTTGAGACGCCGCGTCAAGATGAACACCGCGGTGTCGATGCGTCTCTGTAGTCTGTCGTCGTCCCCATCGCCATTGGCTTCGCTGACCACGTCTTGCAGCACGCCGTCTTCCATGGCGACATAATCCTTAATGCACTGGAGCACGTTGAACTCGTAGTCACTGTCGTCGTTATTGTCCAAGGCGTACCGCGCAGCAATGCGTTTCTCCACGTCGGAAATAAATGTCTCGTTGAGTAGAGGTCGTGGCGGTGGTTGTGGCGACGTTGCGGTGGCGGTGGACGTGCCGTTGGTGCCACGCAAAAGGCCCAAAACGTCATCCACATTGGCCGTTATGCCACGCCCGCGCATTGTCGTATTTACCATCCACCGGTCCAGTGCATCATCGGGCTCATCCGATTGTACGATCTCCAATGCCTCCCTCAATAAACGCGTGCGCTTTGCTCGCGGTTCGCTATCGTCGTCATTGTCATGGCTGGTGATATCACTACGGCTGCGCTTTTTCGACATGGCGGATAAGCGAGACATCAATACACAAACCTGGACAATGAAAAATTTCCGTACACATTTCGCCAAGGTCGCCACCAGGTTTCGCATTTTTGGCGAAATTTGGCGTTTTGTTGAGAGGCGTTTTCCCATCAGTCTACGACTTGAGGTGTGTATGACACACATACACCCTTATGCTTTTGTTCTCGCATCGGGTTACAATGCAACCACTCCTGCAATAACATTGCAGATACCTGCGCTATCTAGATCGCTACGGCGTTGGGGATGGTCTTTGACCACGGCTAGGTTTGCTTCACATTACTCATACCCGCGTCCAATGTGTTACGGCGTTGATACGCCAACTCGCAGTGGTAGTACTGAGTTAATGCGTGTGCGCCTTCTGGATTAGATGACACGTGGCTGTAATCCCATGACTGGGAGCAAAAGCACAAGGGCGTATGTGTTTTTTTATTTATTATATACAACGGTACGTCGCCGCACCATGCCCAACCCCAAAAAACGTAGTCGTGCACGTCGGCGACAGCCGCGTGTCTTGTCGAGTGCGAATATTGTGCAATTGTCAAAACTACGTCGCACACACCATCCCATTGAAATTGCAGGACGTCTCGATTTTACACCGCAAGGCATACTCAAACACGTGTCGTTGCGCCGTGGCAATGACAACGCCTCCGATCCGGGCCATTGTGATGTGTGTTACCACTCGCACCCAGATCACTCGTTGCCGAGTCCGCCAAGTGCGACCGATCTGATGAGTGCCTACATCACACCGGCGCGCTTACATGTGCTGATGGCACGCGAAGGCCTCTACGTTTTTCGGTGTGTGCGCAGTACGCCGCTCGGCAAAGCGATTGCGAAGCACCACTCTTTGCAATACACGCGCAAACATTGGATCAGCGAGCACGTGCGCCAGGCTGTGTTGAAGGCGTCGGTCAGCAGTCGCCCAACCGCGTCCCAAAAACCTGAAGCCGTCAAGCGCCGCACCAATCGCCTCCTCAGACTCTATTACGATACGGTGCACAAGAAACTTGGCATTCGCGTGCGCTATTATCCTTGGGGTAGTAAGCGTATTTCGCTCGGCTAAAAAAGTGCGACCAAATACGCGATTCTTTTTTTTATTACTAGAGTACCTGTCACAGACGATGACCAACCCTACCACAGAACCCATGCAAGTTGAGACCGCGGCGCACAAACGCACGCGTCTGCGTAATTACGACAAGTTTGACAGCTTTATTGTGAGTATTGCCAAGTGTTTTTCACAGGGTAAGGACAACAGCATCGTGTTCGACGGCAGTGGCAAGGCGAAGGCCGACGAGAGCAAGGCGTTCGGACTGACGCGCGAAGCGGTGCGCAACTTGGACAGCATGCTCAAATCGGTGCTCGAGCGGTTCATTGACGAGTGCATGACCTTGACACGCATTGCCAACTCAAAGACGGTGGGCGTGCGCGAATTGAAGACGACGGTAAAGTTGTTTATGCGAAAGGATCTGGCGATGGAAACACTCGACAAAATCGACAAGACGATCGCCACCTACACACAGGCACAGACCAAGAATCATACGCAGCGTGCGGGCCTTCACATTCCAGTGCGCCGCGTCGCCAACATGATTCGCACGCAGTGTGCCAACACGTTGAGCCTGGCAAAGTTGGCACCTGTGGTCGCCTCCTGCATTCTCGAGCACCTGTGCACCTCGGTGTTGTCGGAGGCGTGCCGCGTGGCGATCCTCATGAAACGCCAGCGCATCACACCCCAGCATCTCCTCCTTGGTCTCAGTCAGGACGACGACGTGCGCCAGCTCTTCCTCGGCACTGGCGGCTTCATTGGCCATCATGCAGGCGTCGTGCCCTACATTGCACCCGAGTTACTCAAAAAGAAGCAACAACGGGCGGCAGTGGTTGAGGCTACGGCGTGATGCGCGTGTAAACGTTCAAAATTATATTCCATAAGATGTATTAGCCCAGCATCATGCGTATTGTCACGAATCAGTTCGCAGCCTTTGTCATTCTCCTCTTATCGCGTGTCTTGCCCGCGTCGACCACCTGGTTTTTGATTGTGGTCTTTGGCGTGACCGGTGTTGCGAATCGCGACTGGTGGGTGGATATCTCATTCTCACGTAAAACCCTCCTCGAATTTCTCATTTCGCTCCGCAACGGCATGCCCTCAGGCTGGCCGTGGGGCATCGTAAAGAAAGGCGACGACGCCGACGACGTGGACGAAGGCGTCGTAGTCAAAGAGAAAAAAGTAGCGTAATTAGTATGCCCATGGCGCGTGCAACTGTCTCTTTTTTTTGTAGTAGGCACACCTATGGTTCTCCTCAAAGCCCTCTTTTGCAACGATGTCGCCCAAAGCATGACACAGTTGATGACAGCACGCTATCACGGCGTATGGTTTCAGCGCCATCGCCAACGCAGTGCCCCGTATTTGATTCACCTGTGGTTTCAACAGCACAAGCGACGCAAGCAACTTAACGCACAGGCTACGGAATTACGACGCGGGGTTTCACCGCACTGGCACGATGAACGTGGTGGTCTGTTTCAACTTGCTCGTGTTCATGGGATGCAAGATTTGATGTTGATGGGCTTTCGTTTCCTCACGTACGGGTATCATGGTAAGCTATTACGCGTCGTGTTGGCGGTGGCGTCTCGCTTACCGTATGACACGCCCATGCCACAACTGGTGGCCGCGTGCGATCGTCTTTCCGGTGGCAAACTCCTCGAGCAGGCCCATCTCGTGCGACGCCGCCGCCCATGCGGGTGGAGTTTGCATGCAGCACGACGAACCTACAAACAGGGTACGCCTGGGGTTAAAGTTGGCGCAAAACCGCTGGCTATTCACCATAAAGCGCCTGGTCTCAAATGGTTGAAAAAACAAACGAACATCTACCCGCGGTGGACAGGCATACGACATGGGACGAAATCACATCCCATGGATCACATGCGCAAAGTACACGCACTTCTTCAGTACCTTTGATGCGTTCATAGGCCGTCGTTATTATTCTCGTATGAGTAACAATCTGTGTGGTTTTATTTCCAAATGAATACCGCTCCTCCTCCCTTTCTTTATGTCGGCGCACGCATCGTCTTTGTCTTGCCAGCCTATAACCCCGCCAAACCTGGCTGTGGTTTCTTGTCGCCACAGCATTGTACCGGTATGGTCGCGGAGATAGAACCGCAGTTGTTGGTGGACATATTTGAGGCTGAAGGTATGACGACGCGTGTTGTGGTGCGGCGCTTCGATGTGGTGGGGCCGTTTCCTTTTGACAAGGGCGTGTCACTCAGCGACGCGTATCAACGAACCATGCCGGAACCGACACCGACTCCGCTGCGACCGCCGCTCGCCTTTGCACCCGGTGCCAAACTCCAAGTACAACTCTTCGAGCAGGACGCCAGTCCTTCGGTGGCGACCGTGGTGGCACTACATCACAGTATTCCAAACGACAGTGGTGCGTATTATGAGGTGGCGTGTACCGATAAGCGATGGCAGACAGCGTCATCGCCATTCTTGAAGCGCATCCGCACGCGCGGCAACTATCTCATTCCACCGCACTGTATTATCTACGGCTGCAATACGTTGGCGGACAACCAAACCATGCCAAGCATCCGCGAACAATTGCGCCATGGTGCGTGGCGTGAGTTGCAGTTTTTCCGCGTCGGCAACGTGTTGAAACGACCCTTTTCCACACACAAGGACGGCAATCAGACACACAATTTTGCAGGGCTCTTCTCGCTGACCGCCGCCTTCGACGAGCAGCACAACGACTTGACTTTGCAACCGCACTTTGAACCCTATGACGGGGACGACGCCAAGCGCGATGCCCATCTCGCCAAACATCCCGATGCCACACTGCCGTTGTGGCGCTTCTATTGTGGCTTTACCGAGAGTGTGTCGGGCAATCCGATGGTGGAGATTCCTGCCGACGAGTCGCCCGACGGCAAGGCGCATACCGAACCACGCGGCCACTACTTTGACACGCGTAACTACGCCGAGTTGGACGTCTTTGATGGTAGTCTCATGTTAAAACCGCGCTACTTGCGACAAGGCTACCCGATGCCCGTGCCGGGCGATTGGGTGTGTGGCGTGGTGCGCAAAAACAAGGTGGGGTTGTGTCTGCAGCGCTGGTTCGTCTGTTCCGAGCCGCTCAAACAACTCATTGAATATGTGCAACAACCCGACATGACGCTCGCCAACCTGAAAACGTCCATGCTGACGAACCCTGTGCTTCAAGAACTTCGCGCGTCGTTGAGAGCCCTGAAAGAGGGTGACAAGGAAGGTGTATATAATTGGGTCGACGCGTTTAATCAAAAAGCCAAAGCTGTGCGCACCGAGACGACCTCGCGTCCGATCAATCAGGACACCTACGCCACCATCTTGCGCCTACTCGTAGAGGACGCGTATCCCGATCGCGAGGCGCACGCGCAAATCTATGCACAACTCGCTCAACGCTGCGACTGCGCGCCTGACCGTCCCGTCCTGGATGATATTCACGACATTGATACGTTTCGTATTCTCATTTATTACAAGTGGTGGGTGAAGCATCGCAAACCGCGACGCACGACACCCATCCCGAGTCGTTTTGAGCGTTTTCTGTTTGTGCGCGATTTTGTGTAAAATAAATGCTAAAACAGAGCCTTAACAGAGCCTTTCACATCTCATCATGGACGTGTTGAAACGAATTGCGGTACAGTTTCCACATTGTGGCGACCTCCATACAGTTATCATATTGTGCGTTCGTTTAGTGACGATGCCAGCGGGACACCAGTATGGCTTCCTTGGTGGCCATACGCCGGATTCGGAGAATTTTGTGCCAAAGAGATGGCCGCACGCGTTAGATTCGCACAAGAAGTGCGCGACCATCCCTGCGATCGTTACCGTTTGCTGCGCTACAAGGCTGTCACGTCATGGACGGGCAACATTATCGCCGTTACTGGAGATCCTGTTGTATTGGATGATAGCCATCATTCAGACGAAGTGAAAAATAAAGTTATCGCTCAAGGAAAGGAAATGTGAGGCGCGAATCAGCAGCATGCCACGTTTTGCGGCTGCATGTCGCACATACACTTGTAAAACACAGACCTATAAACCCATGATTCCACGCATTTGGTGCCATGCCACCACGCACTTAAACTCTCCTTTTAGACGAAAGCGTTGTGCGTCCGTCTGGCCGTTTTTTTTCTGTCCAATTGAGATACCCACTCCTGACTGACATCCAACCAACACCATGTCCAAATCCAAACTCGCCCAAAGCCTGGCCCAATCGCCTCACCTTATTCTCGCCAACGCCATCTCCGGCATGGAGAAGGGCATGGCCTCGTTCAACAAGTCCGTGGAAGCCTTCACAGCGCTTCGCGAAACCATCATTCAGAACCTGGACAATGAAATTAAAACCAAAGGACGCGCCCTCGACGACATGAAACTCAAGTTCGACACGGAGAAGAAGACACGCCAGATCGAAATGGATCAAGCCTTCAAAGCCAACGCACTCGTCAAGGCACTCGACGTGCTCAAAGCCACCAAGCAAACCGCGATCGCCATCGCCGACCTCGCCGACCTCAAGAAGCAACTCACCGACCTACAAATCAAGTACACCGAAGATCTGAAGACACAAGAAACGAAACTCATCGGCAAATCCAAACGAGAGAAGGGCGCTGCACTCCACATTCAGGAACTGCAGCACAAGGCGACAGTGGCCGAGCTGGCGGCACAAAACAAGAACAGCGAAACCACCATCAGTGACCTCCGAAAACAAAACGAACTGAAACGCGACGAAATTGCCAAGATGCGTGATCTCGTGGCACAAATTGCCGAGTCCTCGAAATCAGCCCAAATCGTCCAGCACGTCTCGGGCAAATAAAATAAAAAACATTACAAAAGTCTGTCGTTTCTTTTTTTGTTTCAGCGAAATTAAAAACAAGGTAACGTGTGTGTGACCAAAGCAATCCTCGCGATGAAAAAAGTTGAAATAGAGTCGCCGTTTTCAGGCAACGTCCAACGAAATATACGCTATGCGCGTCGTTGCATGGCCGATAGTCTGAAACGAGGCGAGGCGCCACTTGCTTCGCACTTACTCTATACCCAGCCCGGTATTCTGGATGACACGATACCGGAAGAACGAAAACGTGGCATGGAAGCTGGCAAAGTCTGGTCTGCTTTCGCGGAGCTCGTCGTGTGTTATGTGGATTACGGGTGGTCGTCCGGTATGCTTTGGGGTAAAAAACAGGCCGAAAAACGTGGCATCCCGGTCGAAATGAGAACCATCGGCAAAAACAAATAGCTTTCTACGTCGTTGTCTCGTCCTTTGCAGCGTGACGTGCCTGATACTCGGCTTTACATTCGGCATTGTACGTTTTGATGGCCTCCAGAATGTCGAGCATGCGTTGCCTTGTAACGATATACGGACCCTTCTTTTTACCGTTATACACGGTCAAGGTGACGTAGTGACGCTCTGTGACAGCGTTTTTGAATTTGGCAAACGTGTACGGTTCGGTGTCTTCGTCACCATCGTGCTGTTGCACAAGCATGCGTGTACCGACGGAGCATATGCGACAACTCGGCCATGAGGAAACGTTCATGAGGATGACACCGCCTTTGTACGAGCCTGCTTTTTCAGCGACCAGTTGACCGTTACGAAAAATGTTAACCACCTTCCATCGGTATAAACCTTCCTTCGCGTTGGTTTTGAGATAGAGTACCTTATAGCTGCGGGCAGGTGTGGGTGTGTCGTCTGGGAACGTGCGCATTTCTGGAGACCAAAGCGTTTTGACAACCGCCTCGACCACATTCACACCGGCCAACGTTTCCAATTCAGACAAACGAGCCTCCGTTGTCATTGTTAGCGTGTGCTACGTGAAGACGGTTGTTGTGGGTTTAGCCGAAAGACGACAGCATTACATTTGCGAGTTGATCTCAAAGACCGCCTCCACTTCATCACAACGACAGAGACAGTTGCCGTCCTGTTCAAAATTGCAGCTCGGCGCGTGAAACAGGGGAAGGTATTCCCATGATTTGAGTTGTGGATTGTTGGGATAGATGCGCAGTTCCACACGGAGCTTGGTGAGTTTGGGCAGTGGTGTTTGAAAGCGGAAAATGCGACGGTATTGTTTGTAGGGGTGCAACACCGTCGTCGTGTCGTCCTGTTTGACAAAGACATGCGCAAAGGCACCGTCCAACGAAAAGCGATCGCGCTCCAGTGGCGTCAAATCGTGTTCGGTGGTAAAGCCCAATCCCACCAACTCGAGCAAGTGATTGTCGGCCCAGAGAAACAAGTAGAATGAGCCACGCGCTTTCACGGCGTCATGAACTGGCACCTGCAAGCCCAACATTTCAATCGACGCCACATTTTTGTAGATGCGACTCAGGTTCAACTCGAAACAACAGGCAGATGCGTAGCGCGCAAGATCACGTCGCCCACTCCATAACACCTCCAAATGACTGTTCTTAAAGTTATCTTTGGCGAACGCTTGTATAATCTCGCCGTGTTGATTTTGCGTCTTGATCGGGTTGCCATAGGTCTGTTGGCCTTGGGGAAAGTGCGTGTAACTATTGCTTGCCATCGTGACCTCTTTCTCTAGTGCACAAAATCAGCACCCTGGGGACAACGCACAAGGGGTGATTGTAAATATTACATTAATTCAAGAGTTCAGCGAGGACACGCTGATACTGTGTACGCTGTACAACGGGTGCGAGGAGATGATCAGCCAAGATGCGAACGACCTTGCGCTGGCTCGCGTACAGGGCCTGTTTGAGCCAGGTGTGAAGCAATGACGACCCAGCGTCTTGGACGCTAGTGACCGACGGTCCGAAGGCGAGCAGCCGTGGTACGTAATAGGGCATACACTGGCGTAGAACGACCTGTTGAAAAAAAGCGCACAGGTGCGTCGGGGTACGTAGTACCGGGAAATGCCGTAAAAGTTGCCAGGCGAGATTGACGTAGGCCAAGCTCAGCCTGAAGCGTCGTGCAACCGCAAGACGCTGTAGTGTCGCCGTGAACAAGTATTGCACAAGGGGCGACGTGCGCAAGGACGTGTTCACATCGATCAAGCGCACGAGCGAACGCGGGTGCACAGTGCTCAACGCCTCCTCCACCTGTGTCGGTGTAAACACGTAATGCTGTTTCACCAGCGGCACGACACTACGGTGTGCTGTCGACACGATGGCGAGTTGTGCGGGTCCAACAAACTGAAGCAGCGTGGTAAAAGCATCAGCGCTGCAATGGGTGCTATGCATGGTGGGCGGCGTTGAGGGTGGCGAATGATAAAGACGCGCGTCTTGTCGAATTACTACAACTACATTTTCGTTTTTTTATTTTTGTAGTACATTGCCGTTAATCATCGTGTGTGTGTGTGTGTATCGACGTGTAACATCAATAGACACACAACTGACTCGACAAAGCACGCTTAGATGATCTCCTCGTCCTCGTCCTCGTTCGCGTTCGAGTTGCCGTACTTGACTTGCGCCAGACCGCTCGAGCGGTGCAAGGTCGTGACACGATTCGCCAGCCGAGTCAGCATGTCCTGTTGCACAGGAGTGAGGGCAGCGAGAAGAGAGTCAGACTCACACAATCGGAGCGCACCACCAGAGCGAGAGAGAGAGAGAGAGAGAGAGAGAGAGAGAGAGAGCCAAGGCGTACGCGATCACGGAACGAGTAGCCGGTCTTGAAGCAGTTCGCCTTGCAATCGCGCACAAAGCGCGCCTGAATCGGCTCGAGTTGCCGCTGCTTGAACTCCGGCGTGCCCGGGAACTGGTCGGTGCTGATCAGATAGTTCAGACCACGGTGATTGAAGAAGATTACGCAGAGCTACAAGGCCCGGTGCCGATCACAGAGAAACAGAGGCGAGGTGAGTCGAATGCAACGCACGACGGGTAACAAAAATGCAACGCAACGCACTTGGAGAACCGACATGCCGGAGCCGGCGCCCTCGCATGCCTTCACGACCGTCGGCTGCTCGCGAAAGAGCATGACCAGGTCGGCCTTGGCCTGCGCCGGCGGCACCTGAAAGTGCCGAATGTACAGCGTCAGCATCCGCAGCAGGTTCGCGCGGAATCGAATCGCCAGCGGGTGGTTGGTGGGCGAGATGAGAAGCAGCAGCGTCTCTTGCTGCTGCGCCGACGTCGACTTGAGGTTGGCGCCGGTGGCCAGCTTCTCGATGACGTGCCGCGCCAGCAGAATGTCGAAGCCGAACTCGAGAATCGCCTTCGGCTCGGCTCGCGCCGGCAGCGCATCGATACTGCTGCTGCTACTGGTCACGGCGCCGTAGAGCACCCAGAACGAGATGTTGTGGATATCTCGCTCAGTGCGAATCTCGAGGCGGCCGATGCAACTGCGGTAGTGGGAGTCGCCGCGCTTCAGCGGATCGCCCAGAGTCACCGGAACCTGCGCACACATCCAACGCAAAGTGTCAGGCGACGGTCGAGCAACGTCGAAACTAGCCCCAAAAAAAAACAGCATACCGTGTGCGACGGCGGCACGTCGATGGTCAGGCTGCGGTCGGTACAGGCGTGCACGTCGCCGCCGGTGAGACCGACCGGCGGGTTGCCTCGCTCGAGACCGAACGTGAAGAAGTCGACTGTGATCGGGTACAGCGTCGGCGAGTTCGGGAATCGCGCACAGATCTGCGAGGGCAAGTGTGCACGTGTGAGTCACAGAGGCAAACAATCAAAATCGAAACGCAGAGATGAAAAACACGAACCTTGTTGTTGGCCTTGGCGAACGAGAGCGGCAAGCACGACCGCCGCGCATCGTCGGCAATGTGCAGCCGCAGCTCCACCGAGCGCTGATCGCTCTGCGTGTAAAACACCGGGCGCGACTGAATGAACACGTCGCCGGCACTGCGCAGCGCCGCCGGACGCAATTTGATGCAGCGCAGGTTTGTGTCGATGAGCGAGGGCCGCGGACGCGTGAGAGACTGACCAACTTCAACGGCGGTGCGGCGCTGGCGCTTGGCCGGCGGGACGGCGAGTTTCATCGACTCCTTCAATCGACAGCGGCTGCGGCGCTTGCTCGTTCGTAGTCGGTGCCGGTCGAGCAGATCGACGAGCTGCCGGTATTGCACGACTGGATGACGGAGAAAGTTGCGCTGGCCTTCTTTGAGATACGGCTCATTGTCGAAGTTCAGCGTCTGCGACGGCACTGTGAGCGTGTGCGGATCCATATCGACGTGGTTTCGGGTTGTACGAAGGGAAGCCAACAGCGTGAGTAAATCGAAAAGGCTGCATTACGCACCGCATGAGGTCGTGTGAATATCCGACCTCAAGCGTGAATACCCGACCTCAAGCGTGAATATAGCCGAGTTCACGGAAGGCCACATCCATGTTCGGCGAAAATATAGCTACGGTGTTTTGTATTCACTACTCCATAAATAATGACTACGGTCAAGTTTACGACAACGTGTTGTAACAAAACGTTTGAATTACCTTTTCAAGCCGAGGGAATTTCTGTTAATGCTCTCTTTTTTGTATCTGGCCATTGTCGTTCCTGTAGTGCGCTGGCATGCCACTCTTGTTTGTCTGCAACTAAGTTGGTCAATGGAAAGCCCAGACACATATCCCTTTCTGAATATGGTGATCTAGACGTGGTTGCACTCTGTTGTCATTGTCTCATAAAACGTTTCCATATTGAATGGGGGAAATATGGTCCGATTCTTCCTAAAAAAACGGCCACCTAAACAAACCCTCACTATAGCATATACTGTTTAGTGGTTGGCTAGACAAGAAAGGATTCAGCGTCTACTGGACGTTTGGTACTACTTGGGCGATGGGTGGTGTGCGTAGTGACGTTGTGCTGGTTGGTTTGCCAGATAAGGATGGCCACGCCACTTCGGTGCCGCAATCGATCGTCTGGGAGATGGCTCAAGCGCGATCGCCTTGAAAGAATCAGCAAAAGGTTTATAATACACTACGTTCTCAACGTCTCTGCTGTTTTGCGCGTTTTGCCGCCCTCAACGTACGCTCACTGGGTGGCCCACGCGTGATGGTATCGTGCTTGCGTTTTTTGCACGTTTGCGCCTGCTGTAATGCGGCCAGTTCGTCTTCAAGCACACGCATACGTTGTGCTTTGGCTGCTTGCCGCACAGATTCAATTTGCAGATTGAGGCGTTCGAGGCGCGTTTTACTATCGTCGAGGCGTTGCATCGCCTTTTCGGTGCGCTGAATGGTCGCTGTAAGCCGTCTCTGACGCGCTTCCATGTCTCTGAGTCGCTTCGATTTTCGAACCGTAATGCGCTGTGGGTTGGTCGCTGCTGCGTCGTCGTCGTCGTCGTTTGCATCCTCATCGTCGTCTTCCTCCAAAACGACATCGGTGTTGTCACTATCCGCTGCTATTGTACAACCCATCAGTTTGCGATAGGCGCCTTTCCAATCGTCGTCGTGCTTGAGCATCGCTTCCATAACGGCGGCCGGTGCGATGCCTTCTTGCGCTAGCATATGTTCTTCCACACGCGCCAAGTACTGTGCCATGAACGCCGTTTCGTCGAGCGCGTCGTAAAAGAGGCAGAACATGCGTGCCAGTTGCCTGGCGGTCACCAAGTCGATGGCAATACACGCATCAATGCGGCCAGGCCGCACCATGGCCGGTGTGCGCGTCACGTTCTCAGAATCGTTGCCAGTGAAGAACAGAATACGACCGTAACTTTCGCTAATGCCATCCAGAACGTTCAACAGGCACTGTTTGGTGAGTTTCGTGCGCCTTTCGTTGCGATACCGCGAAAACATATCGGAACGATCAATATCTTCAAACGCGAGAATGTAACGCTTGCCATTCTTTTTGTGACTGATTTGTGAGGTGAGTGCAATCAGTTGACTGTCGGTCTCAATGCAGGCCATGTCGATCGAAAAAATATCCATCCCAAACTCGTTGGCGATGGCTTTAATGAGCGACGTTTTGCCGGTGCCCGGTGGGCCATGCAAAAAATAACCGCGCTTCCACGGCAGGCCCTTTTTGGCGTAATACGCTTCCGCACCCAGAAATTTGCGCACATCGTCATAGAGATCGCGTTCCACGTGCTCCGCCACGATCGTGTTTTGTATCGTCTTGTTCGTAATCGTGTATTCCAGAACCCAACGCGCCTCCATCGTGTCATCTTGCTTTCGACCCCTACGTTTTCTCGACTTGGCGATAATGCAACGGTGCAAACGGAGCGTACGTGCCACGCGAGGCTTTTCGACATTAACGACCGTAAGGAGAAAGCGATGCAATGTGGCCACATCCGCCGTGCGACTCACGAGCCAAATCGGCGGATGTGCGTTGACAGCGATTTGGGTGTCCTCATCTTTCGGTTGCCAGCGCAAGCCCACCTGAATCGTATGTTTCTCAAATGTGGTTTGCACGCTTTGGTTGAGCACCAGCGGCATGATGGCGAGTTGACCGCCTTTGACTTTTGCGCGACTCTTGTGTAGCTTCTGTTCTGAATGCGCTAAAATCCACTCTTCCAAACCATCATAGATATGGAGCGTTTCATCGTCAGCGGTCACCATCATTTCATAGCGATTTGGCGTGCTTGTGAGTGTCTTAATGTAATTTTTCAGACCTTCCGTCGTCACATTGTCACTGGTAATCCAAATGGGTGGGTTCTTCTGTTGCGTTTCCGTATCAGCAGAAGTAGTGGGCTTTGCGGAGCCAAAACGTTGGATGCGTAGGGTGCTTGGCACGACAGAGATGTACACCATCTGGTCGAGGTAGCGAATCGGCACTTCAACGCTATCTTGTGGGTAGATGCCCGTGTTGATGGCCTCCAATTGCGCCGCAAGTTGGTGACGCACCGTTGCTTCACCACCGTTTTCAAATTGCAACACAGCTTTTGACACAGTGGACTGTTGTTTTTCTTTGAGCAACTGTTCTAATCGACTATACACATCTGCACTCCGTCCAGGTTTATTGAACACGGCCAACTCGTACCGACGTTGTGGACGTACGCGACGTTGTGTTAAGGCTTGCCAAGTCTCAGAACGTTGGCAACGTTGTGTCAACGTTAACAGTAAATCACTGACCGCAGTGCCAATCAAATGCTTATACAAATGATTGTCACCCGGCAAATACGCTGCCAGTGCGGCACCGACCAACGACACAATTTGGGACGCCATAACGAGAGAACACCAACACCATGACATATACATTTAGACGAAATCAACCCTCAGAGAGACTTTATCAACGCAAGCAGCATGGGCAATACACAACGCAAACGCAAACGCAAACTGAAACGGTTGCGACGCACGATTGAACAGCAATTCGAACCAGCACCACCACCGCCCATGACCGTCGCGCCTGTGCCCGAGTCTGTTGCATATTTTGTCGAAAGCTCATTACCACCGCCCGCACGTGCGCCACCACGTGACGACGCATGGCATTGAAAGCAAAAGCACAATACAACAACGTAGTGACACAACTCCACAATGATCTGTGGAGTATACGTAAAATATTGAACAAAGGACCGTATCGTCATCGGAAACTTGAAGGCGGATACGACGCACAACGCGATCGCATCGTGTTTATACGTGCGCCAACGGATTACAGTGGTCATGGCAAACCCTTTTGGAGCGTGTCCGATTCTGATGATTGTGGGCTTCTTTGTTACGGTTCAGCATACCTGCAGAGGCGAGCCTATCGTGAAGCGTTACAACGGCAAAAAAAACTAACACAACGTGTGTTTGCGCAAGCGAAACTGATAGAATGCATCTACGCGAGCTTACTCCAAGAAATCTACCGACCACCACCACGCGGCGGATCGGGCTATAGGTATGCGCAGGACGATTTTCACATGCTCATGGGCTAACAACGCGTTGAGCGCTCGAGGCTGCGTGTAAATTTCGCCATGCGGTGCTTTTCAATTTTCAGTTCCACCAGACGCTCGTCGGCGCGTTTGCGTCGCCCGGCGCTCTTGACTTCTTTGTAAATAATCTGACTCGTTGTTGGATCCTTAATGGTCACACTAAGCGCCTTGTCCATCAGCGCTTTGTAGCGGTCGTCCAGAATGTACGAACTCACAAACAACTCGTGCGACCGCGGACAAGCGCGTTTTGTCATGCTTGTCGCGATGCGTTTCATTTCACGGGTGGCCAACCACCGCGCACAATCGCCAATCACCGTTTGCATGTCGTTCTCCTTGTCCCGCACCGCCGTCAACACATTTTTCAACTGCCGACTGCCCGCTTCTAACCCCTCCGTAAAGGTGTCGGCCACCACGCGCCGCACGTTCGCATCGTACTCGGGATCGTCGAGTGTTTTCGGTTTTGGAAAGTCCCTGAGCGCGGCGTTGAACGCGTCCAACGTCGGCATGACGACACATTGTTGTTGGATGGGCAGGAGCGTATTCTTGCCGATAAATGTGATCATGGTGTCTATAAACTTCGTGTCGCCGGTCATGTACCACGCCGTCCACAATTCAAGAGCATGTTGATCGTGCATCACGTCGCGTTTCGGCACGGTGTTGATCGGATTGAATGTGGTGGCAGTGACGGGCACGGGTGGCTTACGTCGCAAAAAGAGTCGCGATTTTGTACGCACGAGAATATGCGGTGATTTGCTCGCCGCTCGCAACAGCGCGAGCGTGTCGGGCGTGTTCGCATACCAGTAGGCCGGTGCGGTGAGCCAGGCGGGCAAATACTGCACGTGTTGCTCGTGTTCGCGCTCTAAGGTTTCGGCATCCATCTTGCGCAAAATGTAACCCAACATGTACGGCATCGGATTCTGGGCGCGCAGTTCAATCAACCCGCCGTATTTGGCGTTTTGATGAAGCTCGTTGAGAATGTAGAGCGGGTCGCCGTGTGCATGAAATTTGTGCAAGTCGTCCATCGCGGGCTTGTAAACTTGTGCACAAAAGAGTAACGCGATGGGAAACGCAATCACCACCTCTGAGCAACCTTTGCAGACGTTCCACGGCAGCCGGTTACCACACCAGGGCGCCGTCACTGCGGTGATTGGCAAACGCGGCGGGGGCAAAACGACCATTCTGAAGACACTGCTCGGGCAACGGAGCGCATGTCGACGGTGCGTGCCGCAACGCCAACTCGAACGTCTCTTGCTCGGTGCGGTCAGCCGAGACGTCGCCAACTACGTGGCCAAGAAACCTCGGCACAATCCCTATTACGCACAGGGCCTCGTCTTTTCATCGACCGAAGACACCAATCACGCTTGGGCACCGCATGTTCCGGCTGAGTGCATTCGCACCGAATATGATCCACAAGTGCTCAAAGACTTTATCGATGCACAATGTGAGCGTATCAACGAGGCAACGACGCGATTCTACGTCCAGCACGATCGCATACGCACGCCTGTGGAACGCCAAGCGTTTATGATCGAGCACCGCGCCTTTGTGGTGTTGGATGACGCCTTTTACGATCGCGCTCGCTTGAATCGCGACCGTACATTGCAACGTCTGTTCATGAACGGTCGCCATTTCAACATAGATGTCTATATCACGCTGCAAAGGTTGCTGGATTTGAACCCCATGCTACGTGAACAAATTGATGTGCTGTGCTTTACCAAAATCCTGATCCGTACGGTGAAAGAAAAACTCTACAATCACTATTTCAGTTTTATCAACACGCTGGCGGCGTTTGAGACGATGCTCCACAACGCCACGCAAAATTACGGTGCACTCGTACTCCGCCAATTACCGACCGCACATTACCGTGTGGACGATCACCTGTTCACGTATCGGGGTGAAGTAGGCCTAGCGTTTAAGCCACTCGAACGTAACTGTACGAAGGCGTCAGAAAAAGATCTTGTACAACATGTGTAGCCATGCACTACAACAAATTCGACCCGTCGACATTGCCCGGTGACAAGATTCTCGTGTTCATTGGGAAGCGCGGATCGGGCAAAACCAAGCTGATGAAGAGCGTGCTCGCGCAAATGACGCACATCTTTCATTCGGGTATTGTCTTTTCCGAAACCGAAGACGGCAACGGCGCGTGGGGCAAACACGTACCGGGCTTGTACATTTATAGCGATTACAACACCAAAGCCCTCGATGCGTTCATCCAGCGGCAACGTCGCATCACACGCGAGAACCACACACGCTTTCAACAGATGTATCATCGCAAACCCAACGACGAGGAGACATATCGGTTGCGCGCGCCACCAGCCTTTGTCGTCTTTGAGGATTGTTTCTCCGACAAGACTCGCATCAACCGCGACAAAATGGTGAGCTACCTGTTCAAGAACGGACGTCACTTTAACATTTGCGCCTTTCTCACGGTGCAGTGGTTGCTCGATTTGAACCCGAGCATGCGCGAACAGATTGACTATTGCTTCTTCACCAAAACCATGCAGCGCAGTGTCAAGGCCAAACTGTATGAACATTACTTTTCCTTCTACCCGACTCAGCGCGCCTTCGAGCGTCACTTTAACAAATTCACAGAGAACTACGGTAGTATGGTGTTGAAAACGGTCGGCACGTCGTATGAAATCAATAAGAATGTCTTTTGGTATCGTGCCAAACTCGATGTGCCGTTTAAACTGGGTTGTTATGGCTACAGACGCTTTGGGCGGCGGCGTTTCAATAAAAATTACGACGTACGCAAGGAAACCAACGATACATTTGTGGAAGAGGGTGCGCGTGAAGACGAATTGGGCAGTGTCGTGCTCGTGAATGCGCAATGAATGATGAGAAAGGTACAAAGGGAAACGCGACCGTAAACGCCGCGCTACGTCCTGCGACGCGTGCGACGCGTGCGACCGCGTGTGCGATTGGCAATGGGCGCGTTGGTTTCGGTAGTACGGTGGCGTTGGGGCGAATGGAGGCTGGCGCTGTCGTCGTCTTGGCGCTTGCGTTTTTTTGTGGTTGACAAGCGGAGTGGCGCGACGTCAGGGTGTGTCACCTTCAGGCGTGTGGCCAAGTCTACCACAACACATTTGTGGTGAGAGCAAGCGATAAAATAGTATGTAGTAAAAGGCACTACGTACGGTGGTCGTAGTTTTTGTTGCCAGTGGGCAAGGCATAGCGACAGGTTGGACAGGTGTTGTGCATGTGCAGCCACTGAGAGACGCACGGCACGTGAAAGAAGTGCTGACAGGGCAAGTGCAACAGCGGTACGTTCACAAAATACTTGGCCAAGCACACCGAACACTTGTCGTGCGTATGGGCCTTCGTCGCAAACACACGCGTGCACGCAATGAGCGCTCGGTCCGATGCGGGTGGTGACCCACCAAAGAGCGGCTCGGGGTAGAACATCAGACAGTGCATGTAATAGGTTTCGTGCTGCGCCATCTTGGCGAGAGAGGCAAATGCATTTGGCTCACCAGAAAAAAACGTAGTCATAACGTTCAGTGAAAATCCGACTTTTTTCCAAACACGCGCATTGCGGTTTTGGTTTCAGTTGTGTAGTAAGGGTGCTGGTGAGCACACCCCGTCGTCATGACCAATTTACCACGCAAAGAAGAGTTCAATACGTATTTCGCGCACATGGATGCCATGCTCAACGCCGTCAAGTATCCGTGTTATGGCGGCGATTTGGAACGCGCACCCGGCATACACTTTGACATCTTGGCCAACGTCTTCGGCCTTTCAGCCAAGGTGGTCGCCGGCGTGCGCCTCTCTCCTTTTTTGTGTCGACGTTTGCGGCGTTTTACGCTTGTAGGTAAACGGGCATGTCTACGCGCGACACGCGTGTCGCAAAACATTGTCGAGCACGTTCTCATCATCAGAGACCTCCTCTCGGACGGGGAAGCGTTTCGCGCGTTGCACAATGCACACGTCGTGGTCTACAGACTACCGTCAAAAACGTTAAACACGCTCTCCATCACACGTACGATCGTCCACGCTCTCGAAAGCAAAGACAACTTGATGGCGTTTCTCAAGGCAGGCGGCGTGCTCAGAGTTCGCCCGCTCCACGGTTTGCATACTTTTTTTGCCTACAACGACGAATTGCAAAGCGTGCATACCATCGCGATCGAGAAGCACTACTATTCTGTTACGAGCACGCACGACCAAAAGTTCGCCTTCGACAACCACGTCTTTTACTTTCTCAAGTATTTTCGCAATGACACCTTGCAAATACATTGTAAAATAAACTAGGCTCACTTGTGTACCTGTGCCGCTTGTAATCATGACCAAATGGGTGCTTCTCTTGGCTGTACTCGCTGCCGCCACCGCCTGGCCGCAATGCTGTTGGGCGACCGCGACCGACGACAACCTCGTCCTCTTTGGTCTCAACACGACCTCGTGTCGCATTGCACTCACTACATTTACACTCTGTAATAGCACCCACAACGCGACGACGTGTATGCATCGCCTTTGCCGGATTCAAAGTCTCCATCTCGATGTACTCTCTTGTTTGCGCTTTGCTCACGCTCCACAGCGCAGCAACATGACGCAACAACAGCCGCATGACCCGTTTCCCCATGCGATTCTCTTTGCTTTACACACCGCGCATTGCAGCGCTATTCAATACTCTGGACGTGCCTGTTACAGTGCAGACGGCTGTGTGACGACGGCAGTCGCTGTGCAACGCGCCTTTCCAGCGGCGTTTCTCTGCATCCAATCGACCGACGTGCGCTGTTCACCGCCAAGGCGTGCGACGGCTGATTCGTAATGTTACATCATACTATTGTAACCCATCACCATTTTGCGCAATACAAATGCAAAAAATACAAAAATACGCAAACGTGAGAGGGAGTCCGATTTCACTGTAGCACACCCTTTACCCTTCATCCTCAAGCTGTTCTGGGCTCGGTAGGTCGACCAAATGCACATTGCGACGATTCCAAATACTGTAGAGCGTGTAAATGTCTGTGCTGGCGTCAAACGGCATCGCCAAGTTGGCGACACGACGGAGTGACTCGCGCACGCCGTCCTTCAGTTTGCCTACCGTGAGCACCAGTTCGGGCACGTATCGCGGTTCGGTTTTGTACGAGAAGATGAGCAGCGGGCGCGTGAGCATCTTGAAGAGCAACAGCGGACTGTCGCCCAGGTCCAAGTGCACGGCGCCGTCCTCGGCGGGTTTGGGCAAGTTGCCGAGCGTGTACTGAATGTCGTCACTGTCAAATTGCGAGAGGTTCATCTGCACGCGGTGCAAGTTGTGCGCATTCGGCAAGCGCTTAATCGCAATATCCGTAATAAGGTCCGCCATCTCGGTGCGAATGGGCAGAATCAGCTCATAGAAACGCTGACCGGACTCAAAGTCGACATTGGTGCGGCGGATGAAGAATTGCGGAGTGTATTGGCGTAGTTCGCTGGCCATCTCGTCGGTGTTGCTGTGTGCGTGCACTTTGGGGTGACTCTGCTTCGGATCGGCAATGGACGGGTGAAAGTGGGCGAACGACCGACCTTGTTGGGTGCGTGCCTGGAGCAACGCGTCGAGACGCAGTTTCTCCGAGCGCGACGTGAACGTCTCCCACTCGCCCACCGTACCCGGTTTGAGCGGCTGACCGGCCAGTGTAATCATGTCGGTGTGTGGAATCTGTTTTTCTTGTGCTTTGGTGAGCGGCACGAACGCGCCGGGCCGACGCACGATCGCCTCGGTACCGGGACTCACCACACTACCTTGTGTCGGCGTGGCATCGCGATCCACCTTCACGTTCGTGGGCGCGCCCGGCAACACGGCACCGCGCTGCGCCAGCGTGCCGATCTCTTGCGCAGCGCCCATACCGCGTCCGTAATAATACGCCAACACGCCTAGGCCGACGGCAATCGCGCCTGAGCCGATGAGGCCGATGGGATTGCTGGCAATTTGAGTTTCGATGCGGGCTACTTGCGCCATGCTAAACCGTTGCTATACAGAAACAAAAATCTTGCGCCGTCTCACTTTTTTTCTATCCATGCTGGCAAGCGATCAAGCACCGCCATGTTTTCCATGGCACGTCTCCGTCAAACGCTGCCCGTTGCCGCCATGGTATTCGGGGCGAGTTTATTAACGCACGGCCTATTGGGTTATGCGGACGCCGATACCTGGGTACTACAGCGTGCAAACGGTACTACGGTGCAGCGCGCACCGGTATCACGCATCGTGTGGCGTTCCGCGCTCATGACAGCAGGCCTCACACTCGTCGCCGCCTACGGTCACCAATACCTCAATGAAACGTACGGCGCGCAAATCGTCGTAGAACCGCAACAGAAGGAAGAGTGACATTGCGTACTTTTGCGAAATGGACGCACAACCCTCCTCTCGTTTTTTTAGTCGTCAGAAAGCATGTCGTTGGTCACTTTTTTTTTGGCCTGTTCGCAATGTAAAGAGCTGAATGTCCTAAAAGAGACGGACTTTGATGCGAACGAACTAGCACAGCTCAGAAGGAACACATATGTGTACCTTTGCAAGGCGTGCAAAAGGAAACTGACGTCAAAAGAACGCCAACACGAACAAATGGAGGCTATTTTGAACAAGCTCAACCAAATGCAACAAACCCTCAAACACCTCGTTGCACATGTGAAACGCATCGAAGAGCACGTGGCTTAGCGAAGGCCAAAGAACATTTTATTTTAGGATGATTCGCTCTGTTTTAGAAAGAGCACGTGCATACGTCTCAGCCAGGATTCCAAGTAAAAGATGGGTTCGTGAAGGGGTGTCACGTCTAGCGCGGCCGTCGCCAAGTCCGCCACCATGCGTTTGAGCGTTGGCGCCGGTATGGACAGTGACCCGTCAATCGCAGCGTCGACGACGGCATTGAACATATCCTCGGGCTTGATCCCGCGCGACAGCAATTCGTAGAGACCCTTACGTAGCGTTTGAAACGGCAGCGCTTTACGTTCTTTGGCCGCCTTCTGTAATAATGTGACAAGATGTTGCGTATAGCGTTGCCAAGGCAACACCTCGGTTATGGAAAGCTGCACTTCTGCGAGCACGCGTGCCCACGTCAAATTGCGACCACACTGCGCACTGATCGCGGGCACAAGGCTGCGAACGACCACAGTTGTGGGCGCCGGGTTGCGTATGCACACGCAGCGGCTTTTGAGCGCCTCGTTCACTTTGCTCGTGTTGGTGGCGGTCATGAGGAAACGACAGTAATTGACGAGTGTCTCCATACTACGGCGGAGCGCCAGTTGCGCTTGCACTGGCAATTGGTCGACACCGTAGAGCACGACGCATTGGTATTGCTGTTGGACAGCCTGTCCGGGCAACGCACCGAGCGTGCCAAGTTTGCCGGCACTGAGGTATTGGAGAATGGCTTGAAGCGCGTCGCGCACATTGTGATAGGCCAGTTGATCGAGCACAATTTCAACGTGATGTACACTGGTCACTACCGTGGCCTTGATTTCATTATCGCCACGATTCTTTTTGTGCGGTGGAATTTTAAGGTGCAGCGTCGTGCGTTTCAAGTCGAACGGCTCGCGCTGTCGGTAGAGCGCGTGGAGGAGTGCTGTGATGCGTGTGCGTTTGCCGCTGCCATGTGGACCGTACAACAGAATATGCGGTAGCGCGGCCGGTTCGGCGGCAAGCGCGGCCAGCTGACGCGAGACGCGCGGGTTGAAATCGAGTGCGTGGAGTTGTGGTGCCTTGTGGCTATGGGAGAGCATGGTACACACCAACTTCTTTGTAACGCTAACACGAGCACTTCGAAGAAATGGGGCAAAAAATATGCGCCGAGTATAACGGACGAGCATGTACGAACGTTTAACCGTACCCGAGTTGCGCGCCCTCGCACGAAAGCACAAGTTTCGTGGGTACAGTCGGCTGCGACGTGCTGAGCTTTTGCACGTGTTGAAGCATGGCCACAATCCTGTACTCTATAGCACCAACGGCACGCTCTTGAAATGGCGTACTGCGCTGTTTCAGGCCATTCAGGCCGGTCAAATTAAACTGAACGCGTGTCGCGTCAATCAGCTCTTTGCCGATCCGAACAACGTGTTGGCGCTCTTTGGCAAAGCAAAAGCGTCGGCATCGACAACGTTGATTCTGCTCGGTAAAATGAAAGCGTTTTTGAGCGGCAACACTGACGTGGTGTTGAAAGTGTCGTTCGAGAGCAAAATCGGCGACAATTCGCTCGAGGTAGAGCGCTTGATTTACGAGAAGGTCACCACGCCGCTGCTCTTGCGCCATCACACGCCACACGTGATTGCGTACATTGGCAGTGCGAAATGCAACAGTTTCAAAAACACGATGGCCATTCTTGCAAAAAAGACGCCGCGCACACGTTACGAGCAGGATCTCTTGAACGGGTGGGAAATGTTGACCACGGATGAGTGGATTCCAGATGAGTGGGATCTGAACCGCATGCGCATGTTGCTCCTTGAGCAGTCACCCGGTGGTGTAACACTCGAAAAATGGGCCCGAACGCCGCGTAGTGCCGAAGACTGGATGCACGTGTTTCTGCAACTCACGTATACGCTGGCCTGTTTTAACGAGGTGGGGTTGCAACACAACGATTTACATAAGAACAACGTTTTTGTGGAACGTCTCGTCACACTAGCGACATTCACGTACGTGTCGAACCACGGCAAAACGGTGCATCGTATCAAAACGCGCTGGCTCGTCAAATTGTACGACTTTGATTTGAGTACCAAATATCCTACACGTTACAATAAACTTACCATCAAGAACACGCGTTTGGAAGAAGATTATTGTGAAGAGCTCGGCTTTTGTAATCGACCCCATGCCAAGTACGACTTTTTCAAAATTCTCGTGTACACGTTGGATATTCTCGAGCATCAAAGCCAAAGCGCTGTCAAGCATATCCAAGCGTTTATTGCGTTTGTCGTTGACAACGCACTCTTGAAAGAAGAGTGGCCGTGGGTGGGTTCGCTTTGTAAAAGCACGCCGACCAAAAGTAAGAATCAGGCTTGGCGCAAAACAATGTGCAAGCATTATGTGCCAACGGATACACTCATGAAAACGCCACATCAAACACTCGAGACGGCGTTTAATGCCTATCGCTTTAAGGGTCCGCTGACTAGCAGCGACACTGTATTTCACTTACCGTCGGTTGAAAAACGCCAACTGCGTAGTGGCCGCGTCATTTACAGTCGAGGTCGACGTTGATTACACAATGACCTCCTCGGAGGCGTTTTCATGTTTGCCTGCGTGATAAAAGAAACCGATCGCCACGAACGTTTCCACCAGCAGGCTGAACAGCAAGAAGATTGCGGTCGTGGAATGGCGCGGCACCGTGCACTGCATGGTCAAATACGCAAAGAGACCCACAAACGTACAGAGACGCTGCAAACACGTCCACAGCGTCATCACACCAATGCAGAGCATCTCTTCGGCGCTCACCGGCGGCTCGCGGTCCGCGGGACCAAAGAGCGATTCCATAACCACACTACGTCCGTCGAGGCTCTTTTCCCATTGTTGCTTGTAGATGGTGCGATAGCGCACAATGCACCAGATGCAGAATGTCACCAAGGCCAAACAGGCGAACACAGTGGACGCGGCGAGCGATTGCGTCGTCGTACGCACGGCACCCGTGAAGCCGGGTTGGCCTTTGGCTGACGTAGTCGCATTTGAGCCGGTCGTGTTGAGACACGTCGGCACGGCAAATTCCTTTAGGGCCACCGTGACGGCCGTGTACAAGGCGACCGTATAGACGAACCAGGTTTTGGTGAGGAGTTTGGTGGTGGTGGTCGTCATGGCGCAGACGTTATACAGAATGTGTGAGTTCAGTTTGGTTCTTGCGAATTCGGCGAAAAAACATGCCAAAGTATATATATGCGCCGTACGTCGTTACACAGCAATGACACATGCCCATGACTACATTGGATTGGCATGTGAAGCAAGCGAACGTGTACGCGAAGCGACACACGCCTATTGTGGGGGTAGACCACAACGACTGGCTCAAGCGTAAGCCTGCGAGCAAGCGCGCCGTACAACCTGTGTGTAATTGCGATGGCGTGGCACTGATTCAAAAAAGAACCAGCACCGAGAATGAATTTTGTCGAGAATGGATCGTGCTCGCGCACACGCATGGCTGTGCACATCTCGTGCAATTGGTGGCGGTGGATATGCGCGCGCAGCGTTTTTATTTGGAAACGTTGCACATGGATCTGGCACGTTTTTTTCGACGGCGACGCTTCAAACGGCTCTCGTTCGATTGGCGCCTGCGCCTTGCGATCGACGTGGTGTGTGGGTTGCACCAGCTCCACACTACTGGCTTTTTGCATTGCGATCTGAAACCCGAAAATGTCCTGGTTTATCAGGATCGTTACACGCAAGTGTGGCGTGCCAAACTCTGTGATTTTGGCCTGTGTATGCCCGTGTACCGCAGAGGCGACAGCACACCGCTGTTGCCGGTGCCAACGAACCAGTATGTGTACGGCAATATGCTGCACAAGGCACCGGAAAACATGATTTGGCGGCAAGACAACGGCAAACTGGTGTCCTATGACGTGCAGCGTGCCCTTCACACGGCGACCGATGTGTACGGCTGTGGCATCGTGTTGTGGGCGTTGTGTGTCGGCAAGGATTACGACCCACCTGATCAATACGACGAGAGGTCCAAGTACATGGATTATGTGTTGCGATTGCGCGGTCGGCCTTCGTTGCACACACTTGAAAAGGCGGTACCGCAGCTCGGCACGTCGCTTGCCAATCTCCTGACGCGCTGTTGGGCCCATAAACCGAGTGAGCGTATCACGTTGCCCGCCTTGCTCTTTTCACTCCAACACCTCTACAGACGGGCTGTGCGTATATACCTTGCGCCAGTGAGTCGATTTGTGCGATAAAATTTTGTATAGTAACATCAACATTTTCGTCATGGTAAAACTGACCCGCAACGAATATCGCATCGTGGCGGCCGTGCGACCGTGCATCTACAAACGCCGCGCCACCGAGTATGAACCGAAAACGGCACGCGAAATGTACCATATTCAGTTCGATTTTTGGATGCGCGCCATTCTCGTGCTACAATGTCTCGCCTTGAGCTTTGTGCTCATATGGCTGTTCGCCTTTCATTACGGCGCCATGGAGTTGAGTATTATATCGGGCGGCGCTGCGGCGCTCCTCATCACGTACATCCCGCAACACATTTACGATGCGGTTGTCATTCAAGCGTATCGTCGTGAGAAACTGACACGTCAACGTCGTGCCGACAATTTAGACGAAAGTTAAATATTTACATCGGTGACCAATGCATTGTCAGCTTGCAGCACACTATGGATTACAAAACCGCACGTTTGGCACCACCGGAAACGACCAAAGTACAGCCTGAAACCCTCCCACGCGCACTGCCCGAACTGAAGGCAGAAGTCGAGAAGGAATGTCAGCGACGGCAATATGTGACAGATCTCGCAGGTAAAACCTTCCAATTCGCCACAGGCGAGCGTGTGTTCAAAGTCGACGGTAGTCTCATACCCTATCTGGGCATGACGTTGATGCATATGGTGAGCGATTTTGGCACGTCGGCCAACATACCCGTCGACATGCCTGCGGCGCTTTTTGAATTTTGCATCACGACGGCGAAAGCGCAACACACGCTTCTGAGTGCGTTGCCCAGGTGGCCCAGCAAGGCGGAACAGAAAAATATTGCCAAAGAGACCATGCACGAATTGCAACAGCGCTACGAACTGACGCTCGAAACGTGTCTCACGCAATTGGAAACGTTGCGCGCGCAATTTTTTGAGCGTTACATGGCCACATTGCGCACCGAAGTGGGCAACATGAGTGTGGAGGCGTTCTCGGACGCGTACGTGGCGTTGGAGAAATACGCACTCACGGCACAATTGCGTAGTCTGGCGGACAAGATCAAGGACGAAATCACCAAAGAGCTGTTGGCGCAATTGAAAAAAGAGAAGCCCCAACTGACACGTAAAGACGCCCTACAAGCCATCAACCCGCAAGTGGAAAAGCAATTCACCGTGCGTTTCGCGGCGTGCCGCAAACAACTCTACGAAACGTTTGCCAACGTCACGACGCCCAACATATGCCAACAAGTACGCGATGCCGCGGCGCGCAAAGCCATGTTGGTGACCTACTTGCGCAAGCGTTGGGTGAAGCTCTTTGTCGACCTCACCGAGCAAGCCGGCAATTACTACGACAATTCCCTCCTCTTTTTCATGTTCGGCTTGAAACTCGCGCGCATTTTGCTCGACAAGACACCGGAAGAGATTCGCGAGGCGCTGTTTATTGTGAATGACTTTGACGACGAGGAGTACGAAGAGATCAAGAAGGAGAATCGCTGGTTTGAAAAAGTGTAAGATCTTCATCAAAAAAAAATGTATGTAACACTGAAGCGAAATGTTGTGTTGGGTTCGCGATTGTTGTTTTTGTTTGTCACGACGATGAGCCTTTTACTCCACACAGCGTTTGAACGCGAGCGGCCTCGCCTTGTGCAATTGCGCCGTGCCGCTGCCCAACAACAAACAAACGTCGTGTTTCAATGCGGCGAGCAACGCATCCCTGTCGAAGCCCGTTACGTGCCGTACGTAGGACAAATGTACAGCGGCATGGCTGGTGTCGTGCCAAATAGATTGCCCTTGCGCGTACTACGGTTCTTTGTGGAGGCGGCCCACGTGCAATACGCGCGTCTCGGTAGTGTGGACGAGAAAGCATTCATGGACGTGATGGACGCATTGGACGTGCTGCGAAAGCGCTACGTGGGAAATAAGGCGCTGCGTAAGAAACTGATGCGCATGGACGCGGCGACGTTTGCCAACGCCTTTCTGGCACAACGTCAGGCGTTACTGCAAAAATGGCCGACGGCCTTGGCCACGTTTGAGCGCACAAAAGCGCAGCAACGTGAGACACTTTTACAGACGACCCTGCGCGCACACCATGTGGCCATCTACCTCCGTCGGCATAAGCTCGAGCTGATGACCGAGGCGATAGAATGTGCCAACCGTTGCGACAATAGCGTCATGATGTTGCTCATGTGTCTGTGGATCACGAGCAAGATGACGGGCAAAACGGCGGCGGAAACAAGAACGTATTTTGACGTGCCTGACAATCTTGCGCGTAACGATTACTCAGTGTTGTAAATGTGAAAAATTTTGAAGGACTATAAGCATACGAATGTCACGCCTGTTAAAGAGTGTCGCCACATTGCAAGGCCTGTTGTTAGGTTTAGTCACTGCGCGCATGTTTATTGGAAGTGGTGATGGTGGTGCAAAAGAGCCACGTACGCCGCGCCAACGCGAACGGCGTTTAGCGCGCGCATCCCGCATTCACCGAATGGCCACACCGCCGTACTCGCGCATGGGTGGTAAAGCGAAAGAGAAGGTTCAACACCCGTTGCGCACACGTTCGGTAAAGAGCTACACTGAGGACACGCGCAATGTCATCAAACTCGTAACCACGAGTAATCGCGTCAAACCTGTCGGTTCTTTTAAATACCACGCCCATCGCTATCCCGGTGACATTGACATTTTTGAGAAAATCAAAGTGTCTGCGCGCAGCAAACGCGACGCGGCCGACCAAATCGCACAACGCTTACAAAAGCTGGCCGGTATCATTTACGAGAATCCGACCGTCTTTTTGGGCGATTTTAAGGCGGGCCAAGATAAGCGCTTTGACGTTGACTTGGGGCATTGGGACAATGACGAACTGGTAGGCTACACGGGGTACAAAGTAATAAACACCGTTCAGGATTGGCGTAAACGCAATCTTATTACGATGGATGAGAGTCACCACATACAAGGTTTCGCGCGCTCGGCAAATCTCATGACGTTAAATGACCATGCGTCGTTGCAGGAGGCGATCCGTGATTTGCACGTTGTGCGTTGGTCACTCGATGAGCTCCGGGCTGGGGTGAAGCACTACCGTGGTAAAAAGCTTTACCTTGCCGACGCCATTTCAGACGGCTCCACCGTCAAGATCGACGTGTGGGCGCACATTGATGGTAATTACAATGAGGTCACAAACTGGTTCTACTTGCTCGCCGATACGTCGGAGGGTCGTGAGGAGCCCGTCGTGCTCAGTGCAGAACTGGGCAAGTACGAAACGTCCATTTTGCACGACATTGTCCATTACGCGTGCCCGTCGCACTTGAATCTTTTGAAATCGGTCAAGCGTTTGTGGATGTTGGCGGTGGCCAAGAAGTGGCGCGACCTGATCAACGCTTTCAACCCCTTGTGGCGTAGTGATGCGGCGGCCTTGAACCAGATCATTGCGCGTAGTGAAGTGGCCCGTGACATGTTGGCGGCGCTTGAATATCCACCGTTTGAGGCGTTGCAACGGCAAATCAGTCACATCAAACCTGCTATCGAACAGTTCAACGATGCACAATACTTGAAGAACGACATGCTCTTTGCCAAGATCGACGAAGCGGTACACGTGATGCCTACCGAACCGCAAAAAACAATCACACTCCTGAAAGAACTGGAGAAGCACCTACGTACGAGCGTGAACACCGCCACGAAAACGTGGTTGCGCGAACACCACCTCAGTGATTACATTGAGACGCTGCGCACACGTCTTGGCGGCATTCGATTCGAAGCCTGTCTGTAACGCACAGGGGGCATGCTGCTTTAATGTCATAGCGAAATGTAATTAAGCATACGTATGCGAGTATATATGCATTGTTAAAAATGACGGATCCACTTTGTGTGCAACGTGTGCGCGAGCGCGCTAAACTGGCGCGTCAGCGACATGAGCAGGCAGCCGACGACTGGATTCAATCTAGTGGTATTATGCAGCGCTTACTGCAGGCAACCAGTAATAAGATACAAATATCTATTGAATGTCAACCTTACGCAAGCAGCTGTTTGTGTACGATTCACAACGATGAAATAAATATGTGTGATGACAAAAACTTTGATCGCTTCAAGTCAATCGTGTCGGAACGCCTATGCAAACAGCTGCAGCAACGAGGATTGGAGTGTAAACGTTCACAATTGGGTGGACGTGGATACATTCGCGTAGACATAAAATGGTAACGGGACAAGATGTACACACCGTAAGCAGCGCTTCGTTTTGACCTTTGCAGACAGTCGTTACCACATCGTATTTAACGCATGTGTTCGTTCTCTTATTGTTTCCACTGCTTCCCGCAATTTCGACAGGTGAAAAAGACCGTCATCGGCTCATCGGCGCTGCGTGTTTGTATTTGATAGTAGTCGTAGTTGGATTGGTGACAGCGTGGACACGTCTCTTTGGCACTACTGCCCTGTTCCTCTTCGGCACGGGCGCATTCGGCGCGTCGCTCCGCATCTTCGGCTTCTTTTTGCGCTTGTAATGCCTGACGACGTTGGCGCTGCGCCACCCAGTGCGGTGCCAACGGGTTGAGATCCTGTGCACGCATGGTGACAAGCGTATCGGGCTTCACATCGCCACACCGCAAACCGTCGCGCAGCGTGGCATTCTGCTGTATGTTGCGAATAAGTTGACGTGCTTTGCTGCGGTAGGCGGAGAGCAGGCTCTCGCGCACACTGGTGCGCATGGCAACATCTTTGGGCAGTGCCTCAAAAATAGTCTGTCGGTAGAGTGCTTCTTCGACGTGCGTGGCCACCGTCTTGTCGCCCGACAGCGCTTTCATTAAGAGTAAAGTGACCCTATTGATGACGGGTCGGTGGCGCTTACGTTCGTAGCTCAATGACATGGGGGTGCGTGACACTGCGTATAGAAAATAAATTTGCGGTGAAATTGGACGCGTTGCGAGGCGAGTAGTTTTTTGGTGGTGCATGTAATAGAAGCGGTGTTCTTGATGGCGTCGTCATCGCAAACGATGGCTGTGCGCATTCAGCACGGCAAGCCGCAACGGCCCAGCGTGCAAACGATACAACTTATTCACACTGCCTCACCCGAGCGTGTGCGACCCGATCCTACACTACGGTACGGTTTGCTCGATGTGGCACGCATTGCACGTGCTGTGCTGGAGGCACCGTCCATGCAACAATTACGCACATTACTGCAGCAGCAGATTCACGAGACGCACGCCGCGACACTGCCGCTCGGGCGTATTATTGGCAAGGGCAAACAATCGCGTGTCTACGCGCTGCGGCAATTTCCCGATCTCGTTGCCAAAGAGTATTATTTTACCGAACACGTCGTGAAGGCACGCTCGCGCTCGGCACCGTCCTCTGGTCGGCGGAGCAACCCTGCTTCGCGGGGGCCAGGGTTGCTCCGGCGTGGTGAAACGATGAATAGTATTGCGCGTCGCTATCGTGTACCGTGTCGTGCGCTGTACACGTGTAATCAGGCCGTATTACGGCGACAGGCGCCTCCGCAACGTGGAAAGACGGCCCACGTGCGCGACCGCGGCGCGTGGATCTCACCGTCGGCACCACTGCGACTCGGCTTGCGTCTGGTCGTACCCAAAGGCGGTCAGGCGCTGCTCGACGCGTGGACGTCGCCGCCCCCAGGGTCGGCTTCGCTGACCCCAGGGTTGGCTCCCAGCCCTCTGGGCCAGGTTGCTTCGCGACCGCCGACCACAACGCCACAGGGTACGCGCTGTTATCGTTGTCGTCATGCGTTCCTCAGCGAAGCAATAGTCGTGTCGCTGCTCTCCACAGTACACTGTCCTCACATTGTGCATTACGACGGGTTTCTCTTTCACGAGGCGGTCGCCTACATTGTGATGGAACGGCTGCATTCGAATTTGCGCGACGCCTTTCGCAACGATCCGCAACGCTACGGCACATTGCGCATGGTGAAGGCGCTGCTCTGGCAATGCTGTATTGCGATACTCGCCATGCAGACGAGCTATCGCATCGTGCACTACGACATGAACGCATACAATATTTTTCTGACCAACAACAACAACAACAACGACGACGACGCCAACACGCCGTATCACGCTTACGCCATTCGCGACGACAGCGGCAAGTCGGTGCGCTTCACCATGCCCAACGTCGGCGTCACGGCGAAACTCGGCGATTTTGGGTTTGCTGGCGCGTTCATGCGCAACGGTCCACACGTGGTGCGCGACGATGTGCACTCCCAGCGTTTCGAATACAAATATAACATTGCCAATGGCTTCCAGTGTGGCTACGATGTGCTGTTTCTCTTGAGTTGCTTTGATTTTTCGCTGCGGCGTCACATTTATCCACGCATTCGCAATCGTGCCGAAGTGAAGGCCATCCGTGCGTTTATGAATCAGATTGCGCGTGATGTGAGTCAGTCCATGCGACGGCGCGCCCGGAGTCCACTCACCGTGCGCCCAAACAACACGATGTACGATTTTATCACCGAAACGTGCCATCACGAAACACTGCGCCCACGCCGACGCTACAGCCTCTTGGCGTCACCACGGCACGTGCTTAACAGTACCGTCTATGCCGATTATCGAGTCAACCGACCCGAGGCGCCCGTTATGTGGCGCGAATCCTAAATGCGTGATTCGTTCGTTTTGGGGGGTTTTTTTGTCATACCCTTGAACAAAGAAGAACGTGCAGCCATGGCGGCCAAGCGTCTCATGACCGAGTTGCGCGAAATGCAAAAAGAAAAAAGTGCCGTGTGTGACGCCGCGCCCAAAACAAACAAACAGGGCGGTGGCGATGATCTCTTTCACTGGTGGGCTTGCATTTTCGGCCCGGTGGGCACACCCTACCAAGGTGGTCTCTTCTACCTCGACATTGACATTCCGAAAAAGTATCCCATGGAAGCACCCAAAGTGCGCTTTCGCACACAGATTTTCCACCCTAATATTCACCACCGCACCGGGGCCATTTGTGTGGACATTCTGAAAGACGCCTGGACACCGGCCCTACAGATTCGCACCATTCTCGAGTCCATCTGCTCGCTCCTCAACAATCCCAATCCTGACGACCCCCTTGTACCGTCGACGGCCCATCTCTACGTGAACAATCCTGACGCGTACCAGGCGATTGCGCGCGAGTGGACAGGGCGGTACGCACAACAGACACATAATACTTACATTTAGGATTTACTTTTGTCGCCGTTTTCGGACCACCGGCGACGGCGAATAGGTCATGTACGACGGCGACGCACTGATGGCACGGCGTCGTTCGCTTGCGCCGTAGTGGCGGTGGTGATGGTGACGGCGTGTGCGCGGCGTGTAACTGGACGGCGAACGTCGCGAGGAGGACCGCGACCGTCGTGTCGCACTCTGCTGCGCGTTCGCCGAGGAGCGCAACAGATCAGCCGGGTCATTACCGTAGTATTGCTTCCAGAGGTACACCATGCCACCGATACCGATCGCTGCCGCTGCGCCGCCCATACTCACCGTACTGAGCGGCACCTCCCAACCAAAGAGATTCACCCTTTGCCCGCCGGTAGACTCTTTGGACCCAGCCGAGCCAGGGTTGCCTGCGGTGACCGCTTCGGT
>SDBT01000346.1_pt1 | contig 71606 bp, 67 predicted proteins | sample 2277101 | NCBI WGS metagenome assembly SDBT01 (sample SAMN10404973, study PRJNA504765) | marine sediment metagenome | isolation source: marine sediment core GS10_PC15, 103 cmbsf | place: Arctic Ocean: Southern Knipovich Ridge | collected 2010
CATTAAGCAGCGCCGGCACAAAGTCCGGCTCGCTGTTGCGGCTGATCAGGTAAACGTTGCCGCCATCGGCGTCGCAACGGGCAAGCACATACGAATAGATATACGGGCCGCAACGGACGTACGTGTTGCCGCGCGTGGAGGTGAAGATAATGTGCCCGTCGGGCAGGTAGATCGGGTCGATATCGTCATAGTCGCTGTCGGTAAGCTGGCGAAGTCCGCTGCCGTCGAGGTTGATTTCGTAGAGGTGGAAGCTCTTTTCGTCACCGGGTTTGAAGCAGAACAATACCTTCTTGCCGTCAAAGGACAGTTCCGGTCGCCAGAAGCTGCCGGGCTTGGGAGGAAAGAGCTTGCGGACCCGGCCGCCCGGATGCAGACCGTCGAGCACCAGCAGCCGACCGCCGGGCACGGCCCGATGGCCCAAGCGATGAATGGCCTCGTGGCGCCACTCGGGACCTCCTCGATTCGGATAAGGCTGGTCGACAAACAGCAACTGCTTGAAGTCGACTACAGGGTTCTTAAACGCGATGCGGCGCTTCACCTGCCGTACTGCCAAGTACATTGCGGTGGCAGCTATAGAACCGCCGGCTTTGGCCTTTGGATCCGCCAGTTGCTTGGCCAGGGCATCCAGCTCCGCCAGCTCGGCCGAGAGGTCCGGTGCCTTGGGGTTGATCTTCAGCCGCTTGGCCAATTCCCGGGCCCAGGTGATTTCCTGCTGTGCACGCGCGATCGTCCCCTTGCCGCCAGCCTGAAAGAGCCAGTCCGTCTCCAATGCCCGCTGTGAGGCAAACTTGCCTGCCTCCTTGAGCCGACGCTTTTGGGCCTCCTGCCTCCGTGCGACGGCTTTAGCGGCCTCGGCCGCCGATCCTGATATCTGAAGGTTGTCGATCGCCCCGTGGAAAAAGGTGCCTTTTGAGCCGACAGGCGACAGCCTGAACCTCACATCGCCCGAGCCGTCGCCCTTGTACGTGAATGTCCGCGGAGAGAAGACCTGCTTTCCGGCCCATGCTCCGGGCGAGACGTTGTGCTTTGCAAGGACCGTGTTGTCTTTGCGTAGAAGCTCGATCGAGAACTGATGGCCGGCTCCTGTTGCCTGCCGGCCCCCGGCCCAGACACTCGCCCCCGCATCGAACGACACCACATAGGTCTTGCCCTTCATGTTCGCCGCAACACCGGTGATCAGCGTGAGCACATTGTCTTTGCCGACGGCGCCGACTAACTGCAGAGCCCAATTCCCGCCCGTGTGCTGCACAGCGTGAATGGAATTGAGTCCCGCGTTCGTCCAGCCGGGGAGATTGGCCGAATGCTTCAGCGGCAGGTGAGTCTGAAACTGGCTGCCGTTTCCACCGTCCCTGATGCTGTCGAAATCTTCGGCAAAAAAGGCCGCAGTCCGCGCACGCGGGGTTGATGCGGACGGCTCTTTCGCCTCGAACAGCCGCCCACCCATCAGCAGCGTCAATGCGCCGGCAACCGCTGCCAATCCTATAACCCCCCGACTCGTTACTGCTTTCATGTAACACGCCTACTGTATTGGAGTTGGTCTGAACTCGTCACGTCGATTCTTCCCCAATGCATCACCGCTGTCAAGCTGTCATTCTCGAGCTATCCTTTGCGCCGCAACGCGGCGCTACTGGCCTTCCCACCCCTTCAGCTCCGGCCAGGCTGGGAGTGCCCGGGACACCATTCAAGTGTGAATCGCCACGTACATCCCCAGCACATATAAGGCTATGAACCGAGAGATCACAACATAGGCTCCAAGGAGCACGAACCCCAACCATCTGCACTTCAGGGCAGTCAGGAGATACGCCATCCCGCCGTCAAGAAGGACGGTCAGCTCAAGCGATATGAATGCCACTTTCGAGGACCCTGCAACCAAGGCGACAACACCTGGTAGGGAGAAAAGGTAGGCCGCTGCGAGTAAAGAGTTACATGCCCGGGCGATGAGGAAAGCAATTGCGTTGGGAATCACAGCGAAGAAAAGAGCGAACCAAAGACGCCGTTTCCTTGACAACTTCTCGTCTCTCGTAAGCATGGCTCCCCTCGTCATTCCCAACGTCCGGCACCAACAACTAACAGACAGTGTACACCCCTGGGGCCCTGACGGCTTGGGCATCTTCGATTTTCCCGGCCGGCTTCGCTCGAGGCTACGCCGTGGGGACCCTATTCGGCCAGGGGTTTGCGAGGTCGCTGTCCATTCATCTTGCTGGGCATCACCTGTCCCTTGTTGAAAACGTATATGACCCCACCTTGGACACTGAAGCTCAGGTCAGCTTGCTTCAGAACCGAGAGCAAAGCCTGACGAACGTTCTTGTCGTCGGCAGGGATGTGTACTAATCGCCCGAGCGTCTTTCGAGGTGAGTCGACTGCGGGGTCAATAATGAACGAAAGGGTGTGCTTCTGTGACAAGTTGACGATGACAGAGGCCAACTTATCTTGCTCCGTTGTTAGACCGTGTGGAGACTCGAGCGCCTTGGCTATCGCGTTGTGGCGGCTGCCTGATGTCTCCTGAAAACACTCAAAGTACGGATGGCCAGAGAGACGGTCGTCTGCATCGAAAATAAAGATCTCGTATGAAAGGTCTTCGAACTCGTTTCTCTTTTCCTTAATCCTTCGGACGGTCGCGTGCTTGCCACAGAAGTGCACGACCCAGGAGACCATGTACTTCACTGGAAGCTCTTGAGAGATATAGACAAAGCCTTTCGTGATTCCCTTGTCTTCAAGTGGCTTAGCGACGTCGAACCTGAAGCCAACCTTGTTGCGAAACCACAGCCAGTAGTTGAGGGTGCAGTAGAGTGCGTCGTATTCAAGCCGGTCGGCGTCCACAGTCAAAGGCCGCTCAAGCCGGGCGGAAACCTCTTTCGGAATGGCTCGTTGCAGAGGGACGGAGGCGGCGCAGCCGGCAAGCGTTACACACAAGATGAAGATTGCCCGCATCGATTTCATGCTTCACCCAACAACTAATAGACAGTGTACACCCCTGGGGCCCTGACGGCTCGGGCATCTTCGATTTTCCCGGCCTATTCGGCCGGTGGATTGGCACGTTCGACGTTCGAAGTTGAATGTTGAATGTTCGAAATCCGATATTCGTGATTCGCTGGTCGTGACGGGCTACTGGCCACTGGCCTCTTCGCCCCGGCCCCCCCGCTGCCCAACGCCAGTATCCGCGCGGAATCAGATTTCCTATCAGTTCTTGCGAATCCGGCATTTGCCACTGCCGGGATCGGTGGTATAATCACTGCGCACATTCTGCTCGGGGACGGTCCCCGAGCGGCCACGGGACCTGCAGCAGAGGGCCAACGTGTGGTCCGGACGGCGGGACAGGACAGTACGGGGCGTCAAGACGAGCCGCCAGGCGACCCCCTCACCCCTGCCCCCCCACCGGCGAGGCCTCCCCGCTGCCCAACGCCGGTATGCGCGCGGAATCAGATTTCCTATCAGTGGATTCGCGCATACACGCCGAGGTAACACCATGCCCACGATTCTGGACACGCCACCACAGTATGTGCAAAACGACCTGGACTCCATTAGTGCTGCTCTCGACGACAGGGTCCCGGCGAAGGCTGCCGACAACCTGCTCATTGCATCCTGGAACATTCGCGCATTTTCTTCGCTCACGCGGAAATGGACAGCAACTGGAAACGACAGCCCCAAGCGCGACCTGAGGGGGTTGCGAGCGATTATCGAGGTCCTGAGTCGCTTCGATGTCATCGCCATCCAGGAGCTGGACGGCAACCTCCGCGCCCTGCGAGACACGATGCGTTTCCTCGGCGATGACTGGGGATTCCTGATGACGGATGTGACGCAGGGGGATCCCGGCCACGGCGAGCGGCTGGCGTATCTGTTCGATCGATCAAGAGTGCGTCCGTCGGGCCTTGCCGGGGAGTTGGTTGTGCCGGCGGAACGACTCGCCGTTATTGGCCCCGATCTGACCAAACAGTTCGCCCGGACGCCTTACGCGGTCAGCTTTCAGCGTGAGAATGCGACGTTCATTCTCGTCACTCTGCACATCATATTTGGCGATGCTGCGTCCGATCGCACTCCGGAACTGCAGGAGATCGCGGACTGGATGGGCGACTGGGCTCGACGTACAAATCGCTTCCATCATAACCTGCTCACGCTGGGCGACTTCAACATCGACCGCGTGGGAAGTCCACTTCACGACGCGTTTGTGTCGACGGGACTGGTGATTCCAGACTTCCTCGAGAACTTGCCGCGAACAATCTTCGACGATCCGGGTGATTCGTCGGACGATAACTTCTACGATCAAATTGCCTGGTTCACGACAGGTTCCCGGGCGCTGATTGACCTCGTCCCGCGAAGGGGCGGCAACTTTGAATTCCTGCGGCACGTCTACACGAACACCAGCCTTTCACGCATGTCGATCTCGTTTCGCGTCTCAGACCACCATCCGCTGTGGGTGGAATTCGGTCTGCGACGCTGATGTCGTTTGATTTGATCGGCCCATTCGGCCGGCGGTTTGGCACGTTCCAAGTTCGACGTTGAATGTTGAATGTTGAATGTTCGAAATCCGATATTCATCATTGGCTGTTCGTGACGGGCTACTGGCTACTGACCACTGACCACTGGCCACTTTGCCCCGGGCCAAAAGTCATGCATCATGTCCGCCGAATTCAGAAACATATCGTATATTTAGGTACATCCCCACGCCCTAAGGGCATGCAGGAGGTCGCAACTCTTGTTGCGAAGGAGGTAATTTGAAATGCCACATGGCGTTGATTCCCACAAAGGTGCTGAGCGTGCGCGCAAGGTGTACGCTTTGCTGCAGGACTGCTCCTCGTACCTGGAAACCCGCCGTGGACCTGACGACGTTCTAGTGGGCGCTCTGAGGATAAGCCAACGGCAATTCCAAGCTCGTTGGGAGACCCTTAGCCCCGCAGAGAAAGAGCGGTTGTTTCGCCTGGCGGACCTCGGTGCCGCAGCGTTCTTCAGCCAGCTCGAAGGAAGTCCCGAGGTGCAACGGATGGAAGAAGCAGCGCAGAGCAAAGACCCGCCAGCTCGCGACACAGGACTGGCCGAAGCATACCGAACATTGGTCCGCAAACTTGATCCTCAACTGGCGGCCCTCGGAGACATGTGAACTCGTCATCCGCCAGGTCATTATGCTGAGTGCAACATTGCGCCTTGCTAAGACCTTAAGGCCATCGTTGCTCTGTATGGGGAACCGCGCAGTCTATCCTATTCCGTCGATGCTAAGGGCATCGCCATTCCCCCCTGTAAAGCTCGCCAACTTCACCCGCGTCCCCTTCTTGCAGCGCTTTCTGGAGCGTTTCAGCCTCCCCCTGGGAGAATCCTGTGTCCCTGATGAAGCCATGCTGCTCCAGGATATACACGAAGAGGACAGCAGCTGTGTAGAGAGAACACTTTTTGAAGACCGGATAGCTCCCATCTTTCCTCCTCTTGGAAATCGTGCAAACCGTAATCGCCCCAGCATAAAACGGATCGTCCTGCATCGCCATCAGGATCTCATAGACCTCGCCTACTCGCTTCAGTCGTTGAGCATCCACGGTGGGGGCTCGGCCCCCGTAGTGCCTATACCCGTTGAACGTCCGCGCCATCTTGATAATGTCAGAACCACTGACCATTGAACCTCCCCTGCTCGGGTGTTCTGCGAAACCAGTTTCCTCAAGATCATCCAATCGATTCGAGGTCACCCAGCTTGCCCACGATATTCTTTACTTCAGCGAGCGCCTCGTCTGAGAGAGGAGCTTTCTTCGCAGCGAACTCTGTCTCCAATCTGATCGCTCTTTCCTGCTCTGTCTCAATGTGTACCAGCTTCTCGGCCAAAGCAGTAATCATGAAGTTTCCCTCTGTCAGTGCTGGAGTGCAATAGTGTACCAGCTTCTTTGACCCGTCCACTGCTTCCCCATCGCCATTCCGCTCAACGAAAAAAGGCGGCAACTTCTGATATTGCTGCCCAGTGGCGATTTCGTATCTATACGAACTCCTACCAAGCAGCCATGCGAGGTCGTACATTGCCGGATTCTCATCGAACATCAAGTGCCGATACTGCACGGTCATTTCCTCTTGTACCGTGCGATCGGGAATACTACGGATGGCCCTGCGAAGTTGCTGACATACATATTCCGGACCATGCGCTGGAAACGTAGCACAACCGTTTCCTTCCTCTATACCTTCGTCAGCGGTGAACCTGATTCTCGCTATCCGGCACCCGCCATGCCCAGAGCATTTTGGGCACTTAGGCCTGGCTCTCAACTGCGTCAAGATGGGTTTTTCAGTCCCCTCTGGAAGAGCCGAGGAGACAGTCTCGACCTTCACCGTCCTACATTGCACCGGGGATTCCAGGTCGAACCGTGAGCCCCTGGCATCGAGAGGTTCCAGTGTCACGGACACCTCACCGTCAGAAACCGCCATCCCTCTTTTTACTACTCCGACTGGAGTTTCGGGAGTCACCTTGTTCACCCAGTGATACGGGCCTTCGCGGAACGAATCGAACACGTCCCGTAGCCCCAAGATGCGGCCAGGATGAAGGAAAGAAAAGTCGCAGTCGCCCTTCTCGGGGTCGGGCGTGCCATCCCCGGGTCTGCAGCGCACGATCACCGTCAGAATGATCTCGGCGAACGGCCCCTCGTAGGGCTCTTCAAAGGAAGGGTCCAGATGCATCACGATGGCCTCTTGAATCCACACCGGAGCTACCATTGACCCCGGTATCCTGGTAGCGAGAACGCAAAGCATGGTCTTACCTTTCAGGCTGAGCAATCTTTGCCATGGGCATATGATCCGCAAAGACGCTGTTGGGAAGGCCGGCTTGGATCTGCGAAACGGACTCCTTGACGCCCGTCTCGGCCAGACGCACCAGCACCGAGGACACCTCCGCTATCCTTCGGGTCGATCTCGTCCTGTCCGCCGACGGGTAGGCTCGCCTCGACATCGCAGCCAATCCGTCCCCGGGGGATGGCGTCAACGCATTCAAGGATCGAACTGTGCACGCGTGAGATCAACGGCAACTCCCTATACGAAGAAGGAGGAAGATTCTACAGACCGGGCCGCGTCGAGACAACCGAAAAGAAACGTGGCTTCGTGACAGCAGGTTGTCCAAGCCTGCCACTCTACTCAAGGACATCACCGCAAAAACCGCTAGAACGGTTTGCGTCCCCATTTATCAAGTCCTTCGTTGTTTACGTCTCGTTTCCAGTCTCTGCGAGTACCTGTTCACCAGATCTCTTTCTGTCATTGCTCTGCCCGGATCTAACCTGACCAGTCTTAACACCTCAATGGCTACTCGAATCAAAGCTGCCTTAGACCAGCCGCGTCTGTTCTCCCTGAGCTTATTCACGTAGCGTTCGACAAAACTATATTGCTCGGGGGTTAATGCGACCGGGAACTTGATCGGCTTCTTCTTCTTTGCCTCGGGCATCGTGCGTCTCTCCAGCGTGTATCAACCCAGGAGCTATGGCCATATCTGCATATCGTGAACTCCAGATATCGGGGACTCCGTATATCTGGAACCCTTGATATCCCGATATCTTAGACATAGAGTTCCCAAAATGAAACCAAAGAAAATAAGAAAATCGACATTTTTTCGCCAAGTTAGGAGGAGCAGCTTTCACAGAGACACACCCCCCGCACGTGAAGATGAACCCTCTGGCTTCTGGGATTCATAAGTCGCTGCGGTAGAGGGAGATGCGCGATGGCGTGCCGGGCACACCCATGAGCAAGTCCGTGTCAAGCCCGCAGGGGACAATTTCTTGGCACAAGAACGAACAGGCTACTTTTCCGTCTTCCGTCTTCGTCCCCCGCCTGGGGGCCCATAGGGCCTGGGGACTACGCCGAGACAAGTCGCCGTGACGAGCCCGCCCAGCCCCGACGTCTCTTTGGGACACCTGTCCTGCGTAGCAAGCTGACTTCGCAGAGCAGGAGCCACCCATTTTTCCACCCTCAGGGCCCTGACGGCATAGGGATCCCGAAATCAGATCAGAGATAATATCGCGGCGGGTGGCCGCGAGCAAATGCGTTTCCCGCCGCGAGGAATTCTGAAAAAAGTAGCCCCGGCACTGTTAGGGGCAGGCGGGGGGTGCGTGCATGGACCGTTGCGTGGCTACCCGCTCATTTGCACAACGACCTGAAGAATGAAAACTCCTAACGATATGATAGCTGCTGCGGCAGGGGCAGAACCGCTTCTTGCTATGAGGCCCCAAATACCAAGGATTCCGCCGACGAGTAACAACATTGTCGACGCAACACCAAGAAACATTTGAGTCTCGCCCACGGATATCAGCCCGTCAGAAGAGGAATAGTACACCAGCATGAACATTCGTCCCACCCCCCCCAGAATAGCCGCTATAAAAGCTACTGAACCAATTGAGATATTTCTCTTCTCCGACATGCCCGTGTCCTTTCTATAGTTTCAAACAATTAGAGTTCGGGGAATTTGGGGGAGATCGTACAGGTTGATTTCCACCCAGCCCCGACGTTTTGACAGCAACCCCGCGGCCTGCGGCCGCGATCAAAGTAGCCCGTAGCCCGTAGCCCGTAGCCCGTGGCCTAACCTCTAACCACTAACCTCTAACCTCTAGCCCGCTCACGCGGGCTTGAGGCCGGCGGCTTTGGCGGCGGGACGATCCAGGGCGATCAGGAGCTTTCCGTCGGTCGGGGCGATCCCGGCTGCGGGCAGGGTCTTCCCGGCTTCCTGCTCATCGGCGAGAATTCGGGCGACGGCCTCGGCCTTGTCCTCCCCGGTCACCAGAAGAATGACATTCCGGGCGGCGTTGATCAGCGGCAGCGTGAAGGTCATGCGTTTGCGGCCTAGCACCGGAACGAAGTACGACATTACCAGCTTCTCCTTCTCGGCGGCCGCCTCAGTGAAGGGAAAGATGCTGGCGATGTAGCCCTCGGCGCCCATTCCCAGCAGGATCATGTCGAACCTCGGGATTCCATCCTCTCCGGACTCAACGACGTCTCTTACGCACTGCTCGTAACTTGCGGCGGCGGCGTGGAGATCGCCGGCATCCGCGGGCATGGGGTGGACGTGTGCCGGCTGGACGGGCAGGTGATCGAGCAGCATCCGCTGGACCATGCAGTAGTTGCTCTCGACGTGGTCCTGCGAGACGTCGCGCTCATCTCCGAAGAAGACCTGGACATCGGACCAGGGCGTATCGTCGACGGCACAGCCGCGGGCAAGGGTCTGATAGAGCGCACGCGGCGTCGTACCGCCCGCCAGCGCCAGGCTGCACGCCTCTCGCTCGGCTACGGACTCACGGATGATCCCCCGAAAGATGCCGCAAACCTCTCTAGTGATCTCTTGCTGGGTCTGCCGAACAACCACTTCCCGCGATGATTCATTTCCCGACATGGCAATGGACCTTTATACTACATTTCAGGGCTCGTGCCAAGATTTATAGGGATCCCCAAAGAGACCGTCGGCTTCAGCCGGCCCCCAGGAACCCGGCGCATACTCGATAAGCTCAGGCTGGCCGGTAGTATCCCATGCGGCGCGGATGCTGTCGACTGTTTTCCAGGCGGCTTCGGCCTCGTCGCTGCGGATGAACAGGGCCCGCTCGCCGAGCATGGCGTCCAGCAGGAGGTGCTCGTAGGCCTCCGGCGAGGCGGACTCGAAGGATGAGCCGTAGCTGAAGTTCATCCTGACGGGGCGGAGGAGCATTCGCACGCCGGGGACCTTGGCGTCGAAGCCGAGGCTTATGCCCTCGTCGGGATAGATGCGGATCACCAACTCGTTGCCCCGGCGGAAGTCGCAGTCGGGCAGGTCGAAGAGCTGGGTGGCCTGGCAATTTAAGATCACCCTGATCTGGCTTGCCTTTTTGGCGAGTCGCTTGCCGGCCCGCAGATAGAACGGCACGCCGGCCCAGCGGTCGTTGTCGATGAGCAGCTTCAGGGCGACGTAGGTTTCGACGTGTGAGTCGGCCGCGACGCCGTCTTCCTGCCTGTAAGCGGCCATGGCGCCGCCGGCGACGTACTGGCCCCGGACGGTGCAGCGGGCGGCCTGGTCCGGGTCGAGCGGGCATATCGAGGCGAGCAGCTTTGCTTTCTCGTCGCGAATCGCGTCGCCGGTCATTTGCGACGGGGGGGCCATCGCCGTCAGGGCCAGAAGCTGCAGGACGTGGCTCTGCACCACGTCGCGGAGGGCGCCGGCTGTTTCGTAGTACGGGCCGCGCCGGCCTTCCATGCCGGCCGTCTCCGCAACCGTTATCTGAACCTGCTCCACCAGGCGCTTGTCGAGGAGAGGGTCGACGATGGCGTTGGCAAAGCGGAAGACGAGGAGGTTCTGGACGGCTTCCTTGCCGAGATAGTGGTCGATTCTGAAGATCTGGTCCTCGTTGAAATGCTCGAGGAGGAGGCGGTTGAGGCCGCGCGCGGTGGCCAGGTCCGTGCCGAACGGCTTTTCCACGATGAGTCGCAGGAAGCTGCCGGCCCTTGCGGGCTTGGCCAGGGGCGAGCGGCCCAGATGGCCGACGACGGTTGGGAAGATCGCCGGCGGCATGGCGAGGTAGAAGATGCGATTGCCCGCCGTGCCGAGCTTTTCGTCGATGCGGGCGAGATGCTCGGCGAGGGCGGCGTACTGATCGGGTGAGTCGGCCGGGGTTACGTGATACGACCACCGCTGCGCTAGCTTGCGCCAGAGCCGGCGGTCGACGGGAGTGCCGCGGGAATGTTTCTCGATTGCAGCCAGCATCTCCCCGCGGAACTGCTCGTCGCTTCGCGGGCGGCGGGCCACGCCGACGACGGCTACGCGGTCGCCGATGAGCTTCTCACGCGACAGGTTGTAGAGGGCTGGGGCGATTTTGCGGGCGGCGAGGTCTCCGGTGGCGCCGAAGAGAACGAAGATGCAAGGATCGCAGGCTCTGGGCCCGGTGACCAGTGCGTCGAGCCATTCGTCTGTGGCGTTGGGGGCCGGATCTCTTTCAGGCGATGTCGTCACTTCACACCCTATGGTATTCTAGCGGCCGGATGGGCGTGGACGCCACTGTCTTGCGCCGGTGGCCAGCCCGGCCAGCGCGGTTGCTGGGCTTCCGTCTTGGGACTTGGGACTTGGGACTTCGGTTTCGGCCTTCGCGGAGACAAGACGGCGCGGCCGACAGAAATGGGTAACAAGAGTGGTTTCTGATTTGGGGCGGAAAGGCGGGGAGTTATAAGTACTGTGTACACAAGTAGTTCCGCGCTTTCTGTCATCACGAGGCCGGCCGGAGGTTATCGACCAGGATGAACTCCATGTCGGCCAAGATTCGCTGCTGCTTCCGTCTTCGTCCCGATGTACATCGGGCCTGCGCCGGACAGGTCGCCGCGATGGACCTCGCGGGCGAGCTTGCACACAAATGTTGACGCTCCGGGGAACCGTGTATTTGGCGCGGAGGATTGCTTTGGCGTAGAATAGGCAGACAATGAAGGTGCGCCCTGCGAAGATTTCGGATGCGTCATCGATATGCAGCCTGATCAACGATTACGCCGAGCAGGGCAAGATGCTTCACCGGAGCCTTGAAAGCATATATGATGACGTGCGTGAGTTTCAGGTTGCCGAGGGCCAGGACGCCGCAGTAGTTGCATGTGTTGCGGTGGACGTGTTCTGGAGCGACCTTGCGGAAATAAAGTCGCTTGCCGTGGCGCCCGAGCAGAGCAGGGCCGGTATCGGCCGGACGCTGGTCGAGGCCGCCATCGCCGATGCGCGGAAACTCGGAGTCAAGAAGCTCTTTGTGCTCACCTACGAACAGGCCTTCTTTGAGAAGTCGGGCTTCAAGATCATCGACCGGCAGACGCTGCCTGAAAAGGTGTGGCGGGAATGCATTGCCTGTCCAAAGGTGGACGCCTGCGACGAGATTGCGATGCTGCTTAACTTGGACGATTGATAAGCTCGATGGCAGATAACGAACCGATAATCCGGCTTGAAGGTGTGCACAAGGCCTTCAACAGCCACGTGGTGCTGGACGGCGTGGATCTGGCGATACAGCCGGGCAAGACGACGGTTGTGATAGGCCCCAGCGGGTGCGGCAAGAGCGTTCTGCTGAAGCATATCGTGGCGCTGCTGAAGCCGGACAGGGGCAAGGTGTTCTTCCGCAAACACGAGGTCTCCTCAATGCCGGAGCGGATGCTGGTGGAAGTGCGAAGGCGGATGGGCTTCCTCTTCCAGGGCGGGGCCCTTTTCGACTCGATGACGGTGGAGCAGAACATCTGCTTCCCACTGGTCGAGTACGACATAGGAACGCCCGAGGAGCAGAAGCGCCGCTGCGCCGAGGTGTTGTCGATGGTGGGCATGGACGGCTTCCAGGACAGGTATCCGGAAGAGCTCTCCGGCGGCGAGAAGAAGCGCATAGCCCTTGCCAGGGCCATATCACTGAACCCGGAGGTGATTCTCTATGATGAACCGACAACCGGCTTGGACCCGATCCGGGCGGACCTGATAAACGAGCTGATCGTCCGCCTGCAGGAGGCACTGGGCACCACAGCCATCGTTGTCACGCACGACATGACCTCCGCACGCAAGGTCGGCGACAGGATCATAATGCTCCACGACGGCCATTTCATCGCCGACGCCACACCAGAGGCCCTGGACAGGATCGACAACGACATAGTCTGCCGCTTTGTCCAGGGCAAGGCCAGCCAACAGGAACTGGACGAACTTCGCCATGGGCGTTTTCAGGAGATGGCCGAGACGTCCGGCAGCAACCATGGGAATTGACCGATGAAAGAGCACGCTCGAAACGTATTGGTTGGAGTGGCGGTTGTAGTGGCGTTGGGTCTGCTTGGCGCGATGATCCTGGTCTTCGCCGGCGTGCCGGCAATCCTGCAGGGAGGCTACGAGATCAGGATGCGCTTTCCAGCGACGGCCGACGCCCGCGAGGGTGACCCGGTGCATCTGGTGGGAATACCAGTCGGACGCATCACCCACATAGGCTTCGCCGACGACGACCCCCGCAATGGCGTGATCATCACCGCCCGCATCGACGGCGAGAGGAAGATACCCGGCAACGTCAACGCCTACATATTCTCCAAAGGTATCGCCGGCGGAGCATATGTGGAGCTCAAGGCCGACGGAAAGGAGAGGAACGACCCAAACACCGGCCGGCCCATGCAATTCCTGCCGGACGACTGGCCGGGGATCATCGAAGGCATGCTCAAGACCAGCATGCTTCCCGATGAGGTCCGGGAGGGGCTGAAGGGGATATCCAAGCTGGCCGAGAACCTCAACAAACTGCTTGCCCCCGCACCGGCGGACGGCAACGGCGAGGTGACCACCCAAGGTGCGGGAACCCGCCCGGCGGCAAAGCAAGGGCTCAAAGGCACTGTTGCCAAGCTCAACGAGACCCTCGACGCCCTCAACGAAATGTTTAACAAGCAGAACCGCACCAACTTGGCCACTTCACTGGAGAATATCGATGATTTGACTCGGGAGCTCCTTTCGAGCGCGGAGAAGCTCTCATCCGTATTGGACAGCATGAACCGGACGGTCATAAAGTTGGAGAAGGGTGAAGGCTCGGCGGGCAAGCTGCTAAACGACCCAAAGCTCTACAATACCCTCGTGGAGGCCAGCGAGCAGTTGACACTGTCGCTCAAGGAGTTCCGCCAGTTGTTGAAGCACTGGAAGGAAAAGGGCATTGGCATCAAATTGAAATGAGCATCCCCGGCCGGGCGGAAGGGCAGAGCCGGATGAAGGCGGTGCGGCACCGGGGCGCGACCACGTATGGTCTATCCTGATCCGGACTTGTCATTTGGTGGGAATCCTATTCCGTTGACGCAGGCGTCTGCCGGCGATAGGCTTAGGTTGTTGATACTTGCGTGAAAGGGGCCTTATGCGCACGGCAGCAGTGATACTCATCCTGGCGGGGTTGGTCGGTTGTCGTCCGATGCAGCCAGTCCAAAGCAGCAGGGCTCGCCCGCCTGTAGCGAGATCCCCCAGTACTCAGCCGGAGAGGGCCTTGCCGGCAAGTATTCAACCGGGCAAAGGCGCGGTGATGGCCTATGTCAACGACCGGCCTGTGTACATGGCCGATCTGCACGAGATTCTGGTGCGGGCCCACGGTGTGGCGTCGGCCCAGTACCTGATAGTGAACGAGCTGGTCGATCAGGCTGCCGCCAAGAAGGGCATCTCTGTCACCGACAATGAGATCCGCCAACAGAACATCCGCACGCTTGAAGAGATGTTCCCGACGGTCTCGGAGGATGCACAGCGGGGCCGCCTGCTGGATAGGTTCCTGCTCCAGAAGAACATGCCACGCTGGCAGTGGGATATGGTCCTGCGCCGCAACGCCCTGGTGGCCAAGCTGGTCGACAAGAAAGCCAAGGTAACCGAGATCGAGCTCCAGCGCGAGTTCGGCCGGCGGTACGGGTGTCAGGCGGTCATCCGTCACATACAGACGGCCTCGCTGGCCGACGCACAGAAGATGCTGAAGATACTGATGGACAAGGGCGACTTTGCTGAACTGGCACGGAAGTACTCGACCAACGCCTCTTCGCGCAACGGCGGGCTGCTGCCGCCGATCGGCAAGGACACGGCGCGTATCGCGCCGGCGATTCGGGAAGCAGCCCTTGCGATGACAAAAGTGGGCGAGATTTCCAACCCCGTACAGGCGGGCACGACCTTTCACATTCTCAAGCTCGAGCGGATAATCGAGCCGGCCAAGGTTAAGTTCGAGGATGTCAAGCAGAAGCTGGCAGCAACAATCCAATGGCGCAAGAACCAGGTTATCCAGCGGCTATTCCTGACCGATCTGATCCGCGACGCCAAAGTCCGGTACGTTAACCCGATACTCAAAGCCCAGGCCGAGAAGGGGCTAAAGCCGTGAGCAGAGACTGGAGTGTTGATGTTTCGGCCCGCATACGCCGCCTGCCGCCGTATCTGTTCGGCAAGCTCAACGATCTCCGGAACGAGAAGCGCCGTGCGGGCGTAGACATTATCGACCTGGGCATGGGCAATCCCTCTGACCCTCCCTCGCAGCAGGTGATCGAGAAGCTCTGCGAATGCGCCCGCGATGAAAGGGCGCACAGGTACAGCCAGTCGATCGGCATCCCCCATCTGCGCCGGGAGATGGCCAAGCTCTACAAGACCCACTACGGCGTCGGGCTCGACCCCCAGACGGAGGTCATTGCGGTGGTGGGCTCAAAGGAAGGTTTCTCTCACATGTGTCTGGCGCTTCTGGGCCCGGGCGACACGGTGGTCGTGGGGGACCCGTATTTTCCTATCCACGTTTATTCGGTGGCCCTGGCGGGGGCGAACGTGATAAACGTGCGGCTGGGCAACGATGAGGAGTTTCTGGGGCGCATCCGGCACGTCGTGGAGCACCTCTACCCAAAGCCCAAGTGCCTAATCCTGAACTATCCCCACAATCCGACGGCGATGACTGTTGACAACGTCGCGTTCTTCGAGTCGGTGGTCGAGCTGGCCGAGCGAACCGGCATCATGGTCATCCATGATTTTGCCTACGGCAGGACCTGCTTTGACGGGTACGAGGCGCCATCCTTCATGCAGGCCCGAGGCGCCAAGGCTGTGGGCGTCGAATTCCTGACGATGTCCAAGCCATACAACATGGCCGGGTGGCGGATCGGCTTCTGCGTCGGGAATGCGGAAATGCTCCAGGCACTGGCGACAATAAAGGGCTACTACGATTACGGGATCTTCACCCCCATACAGGTCGCCAGCATCATAGCCCTCCGCAGCGGCGAAGAGGCCGTCTCGGCACAAGCCGCGCTCTACCAGAAGCGAAGAGACGTCGTCGTGAACGGACTCAGGAGAATCGGCTGGCAGGTCGAGAGCCCGCGGGCCAGCATGTTCGTCTGGGCCCGAGTCCCCGACAACCACCTGCAGGGCCAAGGAACAATCGACTTCGCCCTCCGCCTGATGGACGAGGCCGAGGTCGCCATAGCGCCCGGCAGGGCCTTTGGCGAAAACGGCGAAAACTACGTTCGCATCGCCCTGGTCGAAAATGATCAACGCCTCAGACAGGCCGTTCGCCAGATCGACCGGGCGCTCAACAAAGGCATAAAGGCTCCTTCGGCCACCAAAATACGCAAGCGGTCCGGCAGAAAACAAAAGCCCACGTCGTGAGATATGCTATTTCGACGCTACGGTACCTTTACCGGCGGGATTGACCTGCCTGAGGAAAAGCACGCCACACTGGATGCGCCGATCCGGCGGCCGCCGGCCGCCGAACGCCTGCGAGTGTCGCTGGCCCCGTGCGGAAAGTCGCCAGCCAAGCCCGTCATAAAACGGGGCCGCCGAGTAACCGCCGGACAGAGAATCGCTCGTGCGGTTGACGCTGCCTCTGTCGATATCTTCGCTCCGCTTTCGGGTAGAGTCGGCCCGACCACTACCGCAGACGTGGCCACGGCGGCTGGGTTCATTGCTGTTCCGGCAATCGAGTTGACAGATCTGTCGGAGGATGAATTTCCACTGGCGTGCGAGCCCAGCCGCGACTGGCAAGACGCCGAACCGTCCGCTCTGCGACATCGCCTCGCCGAAGGCGGGCTGACCACCTGCCGCTCTTACCCGGAGCCGCTCGGCCCCTGGCTCGACCGCGCACTGTCCAATAAGTGCAGCACCCTCATCGCAAACGTGATGGAGAATCAGCCATACCTGACGGCTGAGCATCGTCTCATGGTTGAGTACGGCGGCGAGATCGTGGTCGGCCTGGGTATACTGGCCAGAGCAATGGAAGCGACGGAGATCGTACTGGCGGCCGACTGGCGACGGCGGGCCCAGTATCGGCATATCGGAGGCGCGGCCAGTCGACACAACATCAGCAGCATCGGCCTGCCCCACAAGTATCCGATAGGCGCCGACACAATACTGGTCAAGGTTCTGACCCGTCGCGAGACACCTCCTGGGGCGAGCACGATGGCAGTCGGCGCTGCGGTTGTTTCAGCGTCGACCTGCCTGGCCGTTTGCCGCTGGGTGGCGTGCGGCGTCCCGGCGACACACCGGGTGTTGACAGTCGCCGGGGAGGCGGCCGGCGAATGTGGAAACTTCCTGGTCCCGCAGGGAACAGCTTGCGCGGAGATTGCGGGAGGCGGGCACCAGTTGCTGATTCACGGCGGGCCCATGGTCGGCCTGGAATGCACACCAGGTGCGGTGGTGACACCGGCTACCGACGCACTGCTGGCCATCGAGCCGGCACCATTCGAGCCACCCAGTACATGCATCCGGTGCGGCTGGTGCACGGACCACTGCCCTGCCCGGCTTAACGTGGCTGCCCTGAACAACGCATTCGAACTTGGCATGGTCGATCTGGCCAGGCGAGACGGGGTGCGGGCGTGCGTGGACTGCGGGGTCTGCTCCTACGTATGTCCGGCCCGGCTGCCTCTAACCTCCAGGGTAAGACAGCTCAAGCGAGCGGCGAGATATGGCAAAAGAACCGACATTCGCTCATGACTACGGGCCCGGACAGGTGCTGAGGGCACCTTTCATTCGAGCCCCTGAGGGCGCCAGGACCGTGTTTCTGGTGACTCTTGGGGCCGCCTGCGGGCCCCTGATGGCGGGCATCGTGCTGTTCGGCTGGCGGGCCGCCTTCCTTGCCGCTATCTCCGTCTTGTCCTGCGTCGCCTTCGAGCGGCTCTACTATCGCGTAACCCGCACGCCGGCCCTGCTGGGAAGGAGCCACGCATACCTTACCGGAGTGCTGCTGGTGATAACACTGCCCCCATTCGTCGCCTGGTACGTGCCTGTCGTGGCAGCGGCGTTCGCCATAATCGTCGGCAAGGCGATCTTCGGCGGTGTCGGAAACTTTCTGTGGCAGCCGGCGCTGGTGGGAAGATTGGCAGTAGCCGTTGTATTCGCAGGCCCGGCTGGTCACATGAACCCCCGATACTGGCCGGTCCTCGCACAGGACAAACTTTTGGTCGGCGACATCACGCGCTCGGCCCGGGTCGAGGACTATCAGCAGTGGCGCAACAGGCCAGCGCCACCAGGCGCTGACGCCTTCGAGCTCACACCACCGGCGGCTACACTTGCCTCCCTGACCAGTACGAAAGAACCCGCCTTCAGCGGCCTTTGCAAGCCGGCATCGGTGCCCAGCACAAAGCCAGCCGCCCGGATAAAGCCAGCCGCCCGGATAAAGCCGGCCGCCCGGATAAAGCCGGCCGCCCTGATAAAGCTGCCGCCACTTAGCGACCTGTTCTACGGCGCTCGACCCGGCGGCATCGGTGAGACATGCGCGGTGGTCATCATCGTGGCCGGGCTGTACCTGATCTACCGCAACTACGTTAAGTGGCAGTTACCCCTGGCGTTCGTTGTTTCCGCGGCGGCAGTGGTAGCCGTGTGGCCGGTCAACCTGGCCAACCCCGACCGGGCGACGTGGTGGCCGCTGCTCAGCGAGGGTCTCGGCGTTGGCTTCACATACGTCAACCACCAGCTTCTCAGCGGAGAACTGTTGCTGGCTGCGCTGTTCCTGGCCCCGGAGACTACTACCCGCCCGGTGACCACCGGCGGGCAGATATTGTTCGGCACCGGCTGCGGGGTAATCGCCATGGTGCTGCGGCTGTACTTCGGCGTACCCCTGCCGTGCTACATGGCCATACTGGCCATGAACACCGTCGCGTCGAAGATTGACAATCTGTGGCGCCCCCGGATCTTCGGGACCAGACGGTTCGCGTTCCTCAAGTTCGCCAGGACCTGATCCCAGGGATTACCCCGGGGACTGCAATCCATGGGCTTAGGCGATGTCATACCGATACAATATCCAGCGTGAATAGTTCGCTAAGGGTCAACGAGATATTCCTGAGCATCCAGGGCGAAGGCACACGCGCGGGAACGCCCTGTGTGATGATCCGCCTGACCGGATGCAACCTGCGATGCTCGTGGTGTGACACGCAGTACGCCTGGGACCAGGGCCCGCAGATGAGCATCGATCAGGTTCTGGCTGGCGTTGAGACGCTGGCATGCAGGCTGGTGGCGGCCACAGGCGGCGAGCCGCTGTTGCAGCCGGCAACGCCGGAGCTTCTCCGCCGGCTTTGCGAGGCAGGCTACACCACGCTCCTGGAGACCAACGGATCGCTGGACATCTCGCCGGTCGATCGCCGCGTGGTGAAGATCGTGGACTTCAAGTGCCCTGCCAGCGGCCAGCAGGAGAATAACCGCTGGGAAAACCTCGAACAACTCACGCAAAACGATGAGGTGAAATTCGTCATCGCCGACCGCGAGGACTACGATTTCGCCCGCCAAGCCGTCGCCACGCGCAACATCACGAGGCTCTGCACGGTTATTTTCGCCCCGGTCCACGGGCGGCTCAACCCGGCCGACCTGGCGGAATGGATCTTGGCTGACGGTCTGGACGTGAGATTTTCCGTGCAATTGCATAGAATTATATGGCCGGACAGGGATCGGGGAGTGTGAGGCCATGGAAACAGAACTGATAAAAACTTTTCGCTTTGACGCCGCGCACTCGCTGCCGAACGTACCCGACGGCCACAAGTGCAAGCGACTGCACGGACACAGCTACCGCGTGGACATCCATGTGACAGGGCAGCCGGATCCGCATACCGGCTGGGTCATGGACTTCGGTGATATCAAACGGATTGTCGGGCGCGTGCTGGACGAACTGGACCACCGCTGCCTGAACGAACTGCCGGGCCTGGCCAACTCCACCAGCGAGATGCTGTGCAAGTATCTATGGGACCGCATTGCGGGGGATCTGCCCTCGCTGTCGGCGATCACGGTGTGGGAAAGCGACACGTCCAGGTGTGTCTATCGGGGTCAATGACAGGGCGATTGGCGCGTGGTTCTCTCGTCTCTGGTGTCTCTCACCCGAGCCTGCTCCGCCTGCCCACCAGAACCTGCAACAGCAGCACCAGGCCACGCACAAGCAGCACCGCTATCAGCAGAAGCAGGACAGTGGCGTAAACGTACGCCAGCAACGGCCAGATATCCTGCACCAGACCCCCAAACCTGTTGCTGAACCGCCCTACAATCGCGATGACACCCGCTATTAGCACTGCGGCCGCCAGCGTTGCCCTCAGGTCGCGCCGCACGGGCGACAAGCGCACCGCCAGGCACATGCCCAGATAGACAAACAACGGCACGCGCCAGTCAAGCCAGTCCAAGCGTGCCAGTGCCTCGCACGTCTGCCTCAGGAGACTGACCTGCCGGTCAATCTGGTCCCAGAGGAGGTGCCAACTGGTCGGCAGAGACTTTGGCAGAAACTCGCCCGCGTTGGAGAACTCGTCCATGACCGGCCGGCCCAGCAGCGAGCTGGCCGCCACTATTCCGCCCGCGCAGGCCACCATCGCTATCAGCGCCGCAACAACGGGGCCTATCAGCTTGAGCTTTGGCGCCGATTCCGTGGTGGGCTCGCCGTCGCCGGGCGACTTGGAATCGGGCGAGGTGGGCATTATCTTGGCCCGGCGGATCTCCCCACCGGTAATCAGGCAGCCGAATATGTAGGCCATCTCAGAGACCACCGTGCCCGGCAGAAGCGCCCAGTTGATCCATGCCGGCCTGAGCATCTGCGAGAGCAGCCGGTGGACTCCCAGGCCCAGGAAGACGATCAGGAGAAGCCACAATGTGAAGGCCGCATAAATCAATGCGTCACCATCAGAAGCACAAGCAGAAGCCCTCTGGGTGCTGTATCGTCCAGCCAAAGATGATAACGTGAGGGCTAGTAGCCCGGATCGCCCGCCGATTCCACAGCTGCAAAACCCTGTCAGAATACACTTGCAAGCGGGGCGGACATTGCTACAATTCATGGTTCTTGAAACGAAGAGAAGGTAATGTGTGCACGGCCCAGCGTGCAGACGGTGTATCTGGAGAAGGTTTTTGTGGCGGTTAAGTTAAGATTCAAGAGGTTCGGCCGGCGTCACCGGAGTTTTTTCCGGCTGAATGCCATTGACAGCCGTAAGCCCCGGGACGGCCGCGTGATCGAGCAGTTGGGCTGGTACGATCCGAATGCCAAGGAAGCCGACACACAGGTTTCTCTGAACCGTGAGCGGATCGAGTATTGGCTGAGCGTTGGCGCCCAGGCGAGTGATACGGTTCGCAACCTCTTGATCAAGAACGGCATCGCGGTCAGCAAGTAGCGCTGCGCCGCTGGGCAAGCGGAAGGTTTTGGCGGCGATGGCGCTCCGCATCGACATCCTTACCCTGTTGCCCGAGATGTTCGATGGTTTCTGCTCGGCAAGCATAATCGGGCGTGCCGTTCAGCGCCATCTGGCCGAGATCCACCTTACGAACATACGCGATTTTGCCACGGACGCGTACGGCAGCGTGGATGATGCCCCGTTCGGCGGCGGGCCAGGAATGGTCCTGATGTGCGGGCCGGTGTTTGACGCGGTGGAAGCAGTGCAGGCCGGGGCCAAGCCCCACGGAATGGTTATCATGCTCACGCCGCAGGGCCGGCCGCTGAACCATGAACTGGTCGGCGAACTTTCCAGCCGGGAGCGGTTGATACTGCTTGCCGGGCACTACGAAGGTTTCGACGAGCGCATCCGGAAAAACCTGGTGGACATGGAAGTGAGCATCGGCGACTTCATTATGTCGGGCGGCGAGGTCGCGGCAATGGCGCTGGTCGACGCCGTTGTCCGGACGCTGCCGGGCGCGCTGGGCGACGACGGCTCCCTGGCGGAAGAATCCTTCAGCAACGGACTGCTGGAGTATCCGCATTACACTCGGCCCCGCGAGTTCAGAGAAATGAAGGTCCCGGAAGTGCTACTCAGCGGCAACCACGCGAAGATAAACCAATGGCGGCTGGAGCAGGCCAGCCTGCGAACAAAACAGCGACGCCCGGACCTGTGGGAAAAGTACAAGAAGCACCATGAGGATAAGCCATGAGTCAGGAACTCTTGAACAAAGCTGTCGAGGGAAGTCTGAAGAAGGAAATCCCTGATTTCAGAATCGGTGATACGGTCAACGTTTCGGTTCGGATCATTGAGGGCGAGAAGGAACGCACCCAGATCTTCACCGGGACGGTGATAGCAAGAAAGGGCTCGGGCATCAGCGAGACGTTCACCGTCCGCCGTGTCGTGAGCAACCAGGGCGTGGAACGTATCTTCCCAATTCACAGCCCGAAAGTCGCAGGTGTTGAGGTCGCCCGCACGGGCATGGTCAGGCGGGCAAAACTCTATTTTCTGAGGGACCGAGTCGGCAAGTCCACACGCCTCAAAGAGCTCAAACAGACCCAGGCGGACAAGACTCCGGATAAGCAGGTCGAGGATGAGGGCCAGGACGAGGGCCAGGAGTAGCCGCAGGTGTGGCCGTTCGCCAAGTGTAAGGATCTCGGCCGCCAGGGCGAGGACATCGCCCGGCGGTTCCTCAAGGGACGGGGCCTGAAGATTCTCGCGCGTAATTACCGCTGCCGGGCCGGCGAGGTGGATCTGATCGCGCTGGACCGGAGCACACGGCGCGAGCTGGGCGCCGAGACGGTGGCCTTCGTTGAAGTAAAGACTCGCTCGTCGGACCGGTATACGGACCCCGAGTACGCGGTTGATGCCCGCAAGCGCGATCATCTGGTGAAAGTGGCCCGGCACTACCTTGCCCGCCACGACGCGGCGGATCTGAACGTCCGGTTCGACGTGGTGGCCATCGTGATTCCCAGCGGCGAGAAGCCGCAGGTCAAGTACATCCCCAACGCTTTCTGATCGGCTGGATTCCAGTGCTCACACTCATCGACACCCACTGTCATCTTGCGGACGAGCGACTGAAGCAGCGTGCGGGCGAGGTGCTCCAGCGGGCCCACGACGCCGGCGTGCGGGCGGTTGTTTGCGCCGCAGGTGACCTGGATGAGGCCGAGGCGGCCATGGGACTGGCCAGTCAGTACGGCAATGTGTACTTCACCGTCGGCGTTCACCCACACGAGGCAAAAAACGCCGGCAAGGACTATCTGGACCAGATCGGGTTGCTGGCCAACAAAGACCGCAACGTCGCTATCGGCGAGATCGGGCTGGACTACCATTACGACTTTTCACCACGAGAAGATCAGCGCCGCGTTTTCGCCGAGCAGCTCGCCCTGGCGGCTGAAACGGCAAAGCCCGTTATCATTCATACGCGCGAGGCCTTCGACGAAACACTGGCAATTCTGGCCGAATCGCACGTCGACGGGCAACGCGTAGTCTTTCATTCTTTCACCGCCGGCCCGCAGCAGGCCCGGCAGGTGCTGGAGATGGGCGCGACGATCAGTTTTTCCGGCATAATGACGTTCAGCAAGGCCGACGAACTTCGCCAAGCCGCAGCCCTTGTGCCTGACGATCGAATACTCGTCGAAACCGACGCGCCATATCTCTCCCCCGAGCCGGTCAGAAAAATGAAGATCAACGAGCCAGCCAATGTCGTGCACGTAGCGCGCCGCCTGGCGGCCGTCCGCGGCACAACGGAAGAAGAGATAGCCAAAATCACCACCGCTAACGCGGCGCAATTGTTCCATCCCGACATATCGTGATATCGTTGTTGTCGGCGCAAGTGCCGGGCAATACAATGGTTTCTTCATGGCCGATCAGGAAAACGCCGCCGACTTCGCATCCGCCGTCGAGGCCTTTCAGGTTGACTACGCTCGGATCGTGCAGGCGATCGGCGAGGTCATCGTCGGCCACCGGCAGGCAATTCACGAGGTACTCGCCTGCCTGCTCGGCCGAGGCCATGCCCTGATTGAAGGTGTGCCCGGGCTGGGCAAGACACTGCTGGTCCGAACGCTGGCGGACGTGCTTGACCTCAGTTTCAGCCGCATCCAGTTCACTCCCGATCTGATGCCAGCCGACATCACCGGCACCAACATCGTGGTGGGTGACGCATCCGGCGGCAAGGAATTCCGCTTCCAGAGCGGGCCGATCTTCGCCAATCTGATCCTTGCCGACGAGATCAACCGGGCCACCCCCAAGACCCAGTCGGCATTGCTGGAGGCGATGCAGGCCCAAACCGTTTCGGTTGCGCGAACGACACACAAGTTACCCGGGCCCTTCTTCGTGCTGGCCACTCAGAATCCCCTGGAGATGGAAGGCACGTATCCCCTTCCCGAGGCCCAGTTGGACCGGTTCATGTTCAAGATCAGGGTTGCCTCGCCGCCCGCGGATGAGTTGGTGACCATCATGGACCGCACGACGGGGGCCGATGAGCCCAAGGCCCCAAGGATCGCCGACGGCAGGCGGATCGAGCAGATGTGCGAGGTGGTCCGGCGGATCCCCGTCGCGGCCCACGTGAGCGACTATATCGCCCGGGTCGTCCTTGCCACTCATCCAAACAGCGATATCGCCCCGGAAGTGACAAGGAAATACGTGCGATATGGGGCCTCACCGCGCGGCGCACAGGCAATCGTCCTGACGGCCAAGGTGCTGGCAATCCGTGATGGGAGGGCCAATGTGGCCCTTGACGACATAAGAACTGTCGCTACGGCGGCGCTGCGGCACCGCCTGATCCTCACTTTCGAAGGGCAGGCCGACGGTGTCGATCCGGATGAGATTATCGATCAGATCCTGGGCTTTGTGCCCAAAGCCCAGACCGTCTAAGCAACGGCAAGTCGAGCGGAATACCCTTAGTTGCTGCAGGCGGGGCTCTTCGCGGGCGGGCGGCCCCGGCAAGACATGCCACCCCACGGCTCAACGAGCAAGAATTTTTCCTAATTCCGTGGGATTTTCTTGCCCGATGTAACACTTTATGGTACCAATCTTGTTATTAGCGTACCTTCCTGTGTTAATCAGTTATGGTTAACAGGCTTCCTAAGACGCGAAAGGAGCAGCCAGTGGCTAACCCAAGGCCCTCTATAATCTTGACAGTTATCGTGTGTCTATGCATTCCAGCATTAGCAGCCGATGACAGCGGGGCGCGCCCTGAAGCAGACGGCGGCAAGACCACGTCATGGCTCGATCTGGGCGAACTGCTTGCGCAGAAGGCCGAAGCCCGGAAAGCCGAGGCCGGCGCAGCTGCCGCCGACCCCGCGAAGAAGGGCCCGCCGATACCATTGATTACTATTGAGGGCGTCGGCGGCGGGGTGATCACCCCCATGGCTTACATGTGCAATACGGGCCCGGCAGGAACCATCGTGGGCAGGCCGGTCGTCGCCTACACGTTTCTTAACCTGGGGAGCAAGACGATTAGTGCGGTCTCCATCACCCAGACGTTCCTGCGCCGCATCGAGGTGGGCTACGCCTACAATCACTTCAATATCGCAACGCTGCCCACGGACATCACGAAGGCCACGGGCCTCAACGCCGGGCGAAACGACCTTCACCTCAATCACTTCAATTTGCGCGTCATGCTCATAGAGGAAAACAGCTTCGACCTGCCGCTGCCTGCCATAACCGTCGGCGTCCACTTCAAGCACAATGAGGGCATCAAGAAGATCGACTCCCGCATCGGCGGAGGCCTAAGAGCAATGGGCTATGAAAGACACTACGGCATGGACTATACGCTGACGGCCACCAAGATGTTCCCCAAGCTGGCGCTGGGGCGGCCGATTGTTCTGACCGGCGGCATGCGACTCAGTCGAGCGGCCCAGATAGGCTTGCTGGGCTTCGGGGACAGCACGGCGCTCACGTTTGAAGGCAGCGTGGCCTATCTACCCACGGGCTGGCTGCTGCTCGCCTATGAAATCCGCACCAAGAACAATCCGTTCCACACGACCAGCAGCCTCATCGGTCGGGAGCAGAACTGGCACGCGTTCTCAGCCACGTGGCTGATAAACGAGCATTTGAGTGTTTCGGGCGTGTGCGGTTTTCTCGGCACGGTAGCCAACGCCAACGCGGATCCCACCTTTGCGATTCAGGTGAAGTACGAATTCTGATGAGGCCTTGCACATACGTGCGAAGAAGCGGCGAGCCCCCGGGCTCGCCGCTTCTTCTGCGCGTCAGCTGAGAATCGCCCGCAGGAGCAGGAAGTACGCAGCAACGAAGACCGCCTGGATCAGCGCAGCCGCCCCCAGATGCCGGTACACCGGAGCATAACCCGTCTTGAAGTAGCGGTTGCTCAAGACGTGGCACAGATGCAGAGGGCTGAGCATCATGCCCAACTGCCCACTGGCGAAGGCCAGCACCGCGTAAGGCACAATCGACCCCCCTCCGCTGGCGCCCACCAGCAACGGGAGGACCACTGGAAAACTCGTCCCGACGAACCCGATCGCCAGGCCGGTTACCATCCCTCCGATAAACGGCAGCGCCACCACCACCAGCAGTATGGGCACGTCGTGTTCGGCCAGCTCGCGCCCGATCTGCTTGGCTGCGCCCACGTGCCCCAGCACGTACTGGTACACCATCACGCTCAGGACCAGGGCACCGGTCTTGTATATCGTACCCCGGGTGAGAATCCTCACAGCCTGGCGCCAGCCCAGGCGGCTTGTGCGGAATGTCCAGATAAGGCTCACCAGCAGACCCAGCGATATGGGCACGAACACATGGACCAGCCGCACGGTCACTTGCTCCGGACTCAGCGGCGGGCCGGCGGGCAACTGCTGTGGTGCGGGCCCAAGCGCGGCAAATAGGGCACCGGTCACCAGCGCCCACACTATCAGGACAATCCATATGGATGAAGTGGCTGCCAGCAACTTGCGTTTTGTACCCGGCGGCGGCGCCGGCGAAACAACATGCAAGTCCGGATGTATCCCACGGAAGATCACCAGCCCCGCCACGATCATTATCAGTCCCAGCGGCGCCTGCTGAACGATAAATGCCCACAGATCGCAGCCGCGGAGCATAACCGCCAGAATGACGCCCGGATACAGCGGCCACCAGTGTTCCCACACGTGCCTGTACCAGTAGTTTATCGCCGATAGCCTCGCCGGCTTGACTTGCGCCGCAGAGGCGGCCGAGTCCACCATAGGCGCCGAGAACAGCGCGCCCCCGGGCATCGGAAGCAGCCCGATAAGCGCCGGCAGCGCCGCCATTGCGAGCGCCGGACGCCGCAAACATTCTCTTGCCAGGGAAACAATCTGCTCCATTTGACCCCCCTGCTGCATAATCTGCGAGAGGGTCAGAATCAGCATGACGATCACCATCACCGCCAGCGTGGTGGGTCTGACGGCCCCAGCCGCCAAGGCACGGATTACATCCACAGGCCCAAGCCCAAACAATACGGCTGCGGCCACGGCGCCGATAAGGACTGCGGCGGCCAACGGCACCCGAAGGCGCACCAAGACAAGAATCAGCGCGAACGTGGCCAGTGTGTAAAGCAGTGCGGGCATTGGAAGGGTTTTATCACAAGGCGGCTTTGCGGTCAAACCTCCCCCACTGAGCGAACTTTCTTGCTTCTGGCGTTGACGGGCGCCGAGCGGAGTGTTAGAATCTGTCGGTTCCAATGCAAGGTGACTATTGTCCCTATGGGGCGCCCCCGTGATACGGGGAGTGTGCGGGCCAGGTCGCGGCCGCTCGCGCGGGCCTCGGGACAACCCCTTGCCGCGATCGACAATATGCCGGCCCGCGCGGCGCACATATGCCGAGGTAGGCCAGCACAGCCGGCAAACTTACCCGGTGGTGTAATTGGTAACACAGCAGGTTTTGATCCTGCCATTCCAGGTTCAAGTCCTGGCCGGGTAGAGATATTGAACGGCTTCAGCCCAAAGGATCTCACGGCGGATGAGTACTACGGCGATAATTCTGGCGGCGGGCAAAGGCACGCGGATGAGATCAGACCTGCCGAAGGTCCTGCACGAAGTCTGCGGCAGGCCGATGCTGTGGTACGTCATTGACTGCTGCCGTCAGGCCGGCTGCCAAAGGCTCTTCGTGGTGATCGGACACATGGCCGACCTGGTCCGCACCACATTTGCCGACGATGCCCACGACATCACCTGGGTCGAGCAGAAAGAGCAGCTCGGCACGGGCCACGCGGTGATGGCCTGCCGCGACGGCCTCGCGCCGTTATCGGGGCCCATCCTGGTGGTGGCCGGCGACGGGCCCTTGGTCAGGCCAGACACGCTGAAGGAGTTGGTAACAACCCACAGCAGCACGGGCGCGGCGGCCACCCTGGCCACGAGCATCCTGCCCGATCCGGCTCGCTACGGGCGGATCCTGCGGGGGCCTTCGGGCGATCTGACCGGCATCGTGGAGTACCTCGAGGCCGACCGGCAGCAGCGCAGGATCAACGAGGTTAATGTCTCGCTGTACTGCTTTGACGCAGCGGCCCTGCCGGGCGTCCTGGACGGGCTTACCAACAATAACGCCAAGGGTGAGTACTACCTCACGGACGCGATAGCCTTGCTGTGCGAGCAGGGCGCCAGACTGGCCACGGCGTCCGTGCCGCCAGAGGACGTCTTGAGCATCAATACCGTCGAACAGTTGGAGCAGGTCAGTGCTATCATGCGGCGGCGACTGACCGCCAAGATAGGATGCAATAATGTCTGACAACACTAACCTGATGTTGCTCAGCGGCACGGCCCATCCGCAGCTGGCCCAGAAGATCAGCGACTACCTCAGCATCGCGATGGGCGAGGCCAAGCTCACTGTCTTCCCCGACGGGGAGCTGCTGGTAAAGTTCGAGGCGGACGTCCGCGGCCGGGATGTCTTCATCATCCAGCCCACCTGCTCGCCCGTCAACCGGTCGTTGATGGAACTGCTGATCTTCATCGATTGCGCCCGGCGTGCCTCAGCCGAGCGGATCACGGCGGTGATCCCATACTTCGGCTATGCCCGCCAGGATCGCAAAGATGAAGGGCGAGTTCCCATCACCGCCAAGCTGGTGGCCAACCTGATCGCAACCGCCGGGGCAGACCGCGTCCTGACCCTGGACCTGCACGCCGCCCAGATCCAGGGCTTCTTCGATATCCCCGTGGACAACCTCCATGCCGAGCCGGTGTTCAGCAAGTACTTCTCCCAGCTTGACCTCAAGAATCTGGTGCTGGTCAGCCCCGACACGGGCAACGCCAAGCAGGCCCGAGCCTACGCCAACCGCCTGGACGGGGACCTGGCCATCATCGACAAACGCCGCACCAGCGGCAGTGACGTCCAGGTCGGAAGGATTATCGGCGATGTGAAAGGCCGGACCGTGTTGATGATGGACGACATGATCACCACCGCCGGAACCATCACTAGTGCGGCAAAGCTCTGCAAGGATGAAGGGGCGAAACAAGTATTCGTCGGCGCCACACACGGTGTACTGTGCGGGCCGGCGGCCGAACGGCTCAGAGATGCCCCAATCGACCAGATGGTGGTGACCGACACCGTCCCCATACTGCAGGAGAAGATCGATGCCATAGGCTTCCTGAAGGTCTTATCGGTGGCGGAACTGATGGGAGAGGCGATACACAGAATTCACAACGATGAATCGGTAAGCAGTTTGTTCGTGGTAGAAGGCAATCGGAAGTAAGTAGAACCGAGCGGGGCGGGCGGACGAGGAGAAAACAGATGGCATTGCTGAAGGCTCAGAAACGTCCCGAGGCGGGCACGCGCAAGGCCCGTGCCTTGCGCAGGCAGGGCCTTATCCCTGGGGTAATTTACGGTCACGGGCAGAAGACACAACCAATCTCGATGTCCGAGCACGACGTGGAAGCAGCGGTTTTTCACGGAGGACGGCTGCTTGAGATCGAGCTTGACGGCAAGAAGGAAAACGTCCTGATCAAGGAAGTACAGTACGATACATTCGGGCAGGAGGTGATTCATGTAGACCTTGCCCGGGTGCGACTGGACGAACGGGTCGAGGTGACCGTGCCGATCGTGCTTCGGGGCACGCCGGCGGGAATTTCCGAGGGCGGCATGCTTCAGCAGGCGGCCAATGAGGTTACCCTCGAGTGCCTCGTCAGCGAGATCCCCGAAGAGATAACCGTGCAGGTCACGGATTTGAATGTCGGCGAGGCTCAGTACATGCGCGATCTGCCCCTGTCCGAAGGGGCCAAGTTGCTCAGCGACAAGGACGCGATGGTCTGTTCGGTCATCGTGATAGCCGAGGAAGAAGCGCCGCCCGAGGTGGAAGAGGGCGAAGAAGTCACCGCCGAGCCGGAGATTATCGGCGAGAAGCTGGAAGAAGGCGAACAGGAAGCCGAGAAACCGCCCACCGCAGCCACGGGCCAGTCGCCCCGCCGTGCCGAAAAGTGAGCAGGCAGCGAGCGAGATCAGGTGCACAACGGTGAAGCCGACAGAACGAAATTCATCGTGGGTTTGGGCAACCCCGGGCGGAGGTACGCCAATACGCGCCACAATCTGGGCTTCGCCGTTGCCGACGTCCTGGTGGACCGGTGGCAGACGGGGCGGGGCAAGAGGGCCTTTGGCGGAAAGCTTTACAATGCCCGATTGCAGAGGGGCACAAAGCAGCAGATGGCGATGCTGCTCAAACCCCTGACGTATATGAACAGGTCCGGACAGGCCGTCCGCGAGATGGCCGCCTTTTACAAGGCCGATCCGGACCAGATACTTGTGGTGCTGGACGACTTGGCGCTGCCGACGGGCCGCCTTCGGGCAAGAGCGGGCGGTTCGGCAGGCGGCCATAACGGCTTGGCCGACGTGCTCGAGGCCTTGGGGCACACGCAGATGCCGCGTTTGAGAATTGGCATCGGCCCGGCCCGGCCGGACATGGATTCGGCGGACTTTGTGTTGCGGCCGTTCGAGGCGGACGAAGCGGAGATAATCGAAACGGCCGCTAAACGGGCCGCTGATGCCGTGGAAGATTGGGTCTTCAACGGCATTGAGTTCGTGATGGACAAGTACAACGGAAAGTAAAGATAAATGACCCAGAAAAGCAGAACCTACGAAGGGATGTTTCTCGTGGATACCGGCAAGAGCGACTTCGAGGCGGCCGCCGAGCCGATTCGGAAAATCCTGGAAAGAAGTCAAGCCGAGATCCTGTCAATCAAGCCTTGGGACGAGAAACGGCTGGCCTACGATATTCGCGGCCGCAGGCGGGCCCTTTACGTATTGACCTACTTCAAGATCGATCCGGCCAGCGCCTCTGACATCGAGCGTTACTGCGAACTGAGCGAAGAGATCCTTCGGGTTCTGATCCTGCGGCGCGACGGCCTTACCGACGATCAGATCAACGCCAACACCCCCGCCGAGGCAGCCGCCGCCAAACGTGCCAAGCCTCCCCGGCCGGATGCCGCCCCTCGCGACGGGGCCAAGGACGACAGTCCCGACAAGAAGGCAGAGCCCGAGAAGCCCCAGCCGCAGGACGAGCCGGCTCCGGCGGCTGCCGATCAGCCGGCCGATACGAAACCGGCCGATACGAAACCGGCCGACACGAAACCGGCCGACACGAAACCGGCCGACCAGACATCCAAGGAGCCGCAGACCTGAGACAGGGCAATTGCGAGACTTATACGCAGGGAGCACAACATGGCAAACTACAACAAGGTCATTCTGGTGGGTAACCTGACGCGAGATCCGCAGATGAATATGCTGCCGTCGAATACTCCGGTGACGGAATTCGGTCTGGCAATCAACCGGCAATGGAAGGGGCAGGACGGCCAGCAGCGGGAAGAGACCTGCTTTGTGGACTGTCAGTGTTACGGGCGTCAGGCCGAGGTCCTGAACCAGTACATGAGCAAAGGCAGGCCTATTCTGGTCGAAGGCCGCCTGCACTTTTCTTCATGGGAAGACAAGACCGGGCAGAAGCGCAGCAAGCTGCGCGTGGTGGTGGAGAGGTTCCAGTTTCTGGGAGGTCGCCCCGCAGGCGCGGGGGCCGGCCCCGAGGCCGCCCAATCGCCCGCGCCTTCGGCGCCGCCACCTGATAAGCCCATCGGACCCGACGAGCCGGCCCCGCCGATCGGCGAAGCCGGCGGCGATGACATACCGTTCTAGCGTCTGGGCCAATCGAAAACGTGTATCAGTAGTAACTGGATCAAAAGGAAGACGCGGTTATGGCAAGAAAACGCATAATGAAAAAGCGCCCTTCGAAGCGCAAGTCGAAATCCCGCTTCCGCGAGCAGGCCAAGTGCCGTTTTTGTCGCGGCAAGATTAAGGAAGTGGATTACAAGGAGGTGGGCACACTGGACAAGCTCACAACCCATCAGGGCAAGATGCTTTCACGGAAGCGCAGCGGCAACTGCGCCCACCACCAGCGTTCGACCAAGAAGGCAATAAAACGGGCCAGGTTTGTCGCCTTGCTGCCCTACGTAGGTTAGCCGGTCGATACCCAGCCACAACCACAACGAGGATCCAGGCATGATAAAAGTGCTGCTCAAGAAGAATGTTGTGAAGCTAGGCACCATCGGCGACGTTGTCGAGGTCAAACCGGGATATGCGCGGAACTATCTTCTTCCGTATGGCTTGGCCGTTGAACCTACCGACGCCAACATCAAGGCCATCGAAGCCGATAAGCAGCGATTCCTGGAGCGATTGGCCAAGGATCGAACAGCCCAAGAGGCCAGGGTGGCAGCCATCCAGGGGAAAGAGATCACGATCTCGGCCCGGGCCAACGAGGAAGGCCATCTTTACGGCTCGATCGGCCCGGCACAGATCGCCGCAGCGCTGGCGGCAGAGGATGCGTTCATCGACCCGGAGCATATTGTGCTTGACGAGCCGATCCGCAGACTGGATAAATATGATGTGACGGTCCGGTTCGCCGAGGACCTCACGACGGAGATCCACGTGTGGGTCGTGCCGTCCCATGACGCGGATGCCGATTCGGAGACGCTTGCGCCAACCGACGATGCCAAAGCCGATGACGCCGAAGCCGATGACGCCGAAGCCGATGACGCCGAAGCCGATGACGCCGAAGCCGATGACGCCGAAGCCGATGACGCCGAAGCCGATGATGGCGACAAGTAGCAGGCGTTCAACAAGCTGCCTGCAGGGCCGAAAGGCCCGGTTCGATACAGGGTTTTAGATGTAGTGAGTGCCGGCCGGTCTTCTGCCGCAGGCAGGCTTTGGATCGGCCACCCGCCAGGGAAGGCTAATGACTACCGTTGATGCGTCTTCGCAAATCCCTCAGCAGCAGTTTAATCCTGCGCCCTCAACCCCCGACCTGCAGACAGCCCAGCGCGTACCGCCCCAGTCCATCGAGGCCGAAGTCTGCGTGCTTGGCTCTATGATTCTCGACGCCAGGACCATCGACATCGTTGTCCAGATCTGCCAGGAAGACTACTTCCACCGCCCCGCCCACCAACTGATCTATCAGGCCATCGTAGACATGCGCCAGGCAAACAAGCCGATAGAACTGGTGCTGCTTAAGGAAGAATTGCAGAACCGCAAACAGTTGGAACAGATCGGCGGGGTTGACTACCTTGTGGAAATCGTCGAGGGAGTGCCGAACGCCGCCAATGCCGAGTATTACGCCAGGATCGTCCGCGACAAGGCCCTCCTCAGGGACCTCATCGTCGCCGGAAATGAAATCATCAGACAGGCATACGACGCCCAAGAAGACACCCCGGAGGTAATTGAAGAGGCCGAACAGAAGGTCTTCAAGATCGCCACCCGCCAGATCGGTGATGAGGCCGTGCCGCTGAACAGCCTCCTCGAACAGACCTTTGAGACGCTCCAGGAGTCGGAGGGCCAGGTGATCACCGGCCTGGGCACCGGCTACCCCATGCTGGACGAGATTACCAGCGGGCTACAAGACGGCGAAATGATAATACTGGCCGGTCGCCCCTCGATGGGCAAGACCAGCATGATACTGAACATCGGCGAACACATGGCCGTGCGGGATGGCAAGCCGGTTGCGATCTTCTCCATGGAGATGTCGCGGGAACAGTTGGCCATGCGAATGCTGTCGTCGCACGCCCGGTTCAATCTACGGCAAATGCGTCGGGGCATGATATCCCCGGAGAAGTGGACCAGCCTCAAGATGGCGGCTGACGACCTGCAGCAGGCCCCGATTTACATCGACGACTCCCCCCTGCTTACGGTCCTACAGCTTCGCTCCAAGGCACGCCGGCTGAAATCCGCCCACGACATCAAATGTGTGTTTGTCGACTATCTGCAGTTAATGACCTACCGCGGCAGGGCGAGCGCCCGCCATGAGCAGATCACGGAGATGTCACGTGGGATTAAGGCACTGGCCAGAGAACTGAAGATACCTGTGGTGTGCGCGGCTCAGCTCAACCGCGGCCCGGAGGATCGTACAACCCACCGCCCGCGAATGAGCGATCTTCGGGAATCCGGGGCGATCGAGCAGGATGCCGACGTGGTCATGCTCCTGCACAACGAGGATTACTATCACCGAGGAGAGAGCCAGGGCGACTATACGCCAAAGAATCTTACCGAACTGATCATTGCCAAACAGCGCAACGGCCCGACCGACACGGTGGTCTTTACGTTCATCCCGGAGTGCACGCGTTTCGAGCCGGCTGCCCCGCCGGGATCCTACGACCCGTCGCTGCCGCCGTTTTGACCGCCGGGAATTGCCGGCGCAGCCGGTCCTTCGGTGAAAGCAGCCAAACAGTCATTGGAAAAACCCCCTGCCGGGGAAAATTTTCTCAGAGAGTTGATTGACTTCCGCCTTTCGGGTCTGTATCGTGCCGCGCTCAGACACGCTTGGAGCGTGTATTTCTCTACCGCGTAACTTCGCAACTTCGGCACGGATGCCCGAACATGGAATTGCCGTGAGCAACAGAAAAGGCAACAGGGCAGCCGTGTCAGCTGCTGGAATTGCCGTAGTTGTGTTCCTGCCGGTGCTGGCCGCCGCCGCTGGCCAAGAGCCAGCCAAAGTCATCGATCTCCGTGTCCAGGGAAACAGTCGAATGTCGGCAGAGGCCGTTCTGGCCTCGGTAAAGACCAGGCTCGGGCAGGATTATGATCAATCGGTCGTCGATGACGATAAGCAGCGCCTCCTGGATACCGGCGAGTTTAAGTCCGTGGTCGTCACCAAAACTCAGACCGATAAGGGAGTGATAGTCACCTTTGTCGTAACGGAGAGACCCCTGGTCGCGAAGGTGGTCTTCATCGGCAATAAGGCCTTCAACCATAAGAAGCTGGCCAAGGAACTGCCCTTCAGCGAGTCGGAACCTCTGAACCAGTTCAACGTCAGTGCCGGCAGAGACGCCATCCTCAAGAAGTACAAGGAAGCTGGTTTTCACAATGTTTCGGTCAACGTGGACTGGACAGCCCTGGACAGGGAAAAACGGGCCATATACCTCATTCGCGAAGCTGCGGCAGCAACCATCCGCAAGGTCAGGTTCGAGGGCAACAGATATTTCAGGAGCTTGCGGCTGCGGCAGGAGGTGAGCACCAAGGCCCGCTTTTGGCCTTTCATTGCCGGGCATCTCGATCGAGAAAAGGTAGCCGAGGACCTTATCTCGCTGCGGACCCTTTACGTTTCCGAGGGCTTTCTGGACTGCGAAGTAGGCAGGGCCCTGGAGTTCTCTTTCGACAAGAAGAAGGTCACGGTCAAGTTCGTGATAAAGGAAGGCGGGCGTTACCGCGTAAACCAGGTGATCTTCAAGGGCAACAAGCTCATCAGCGACGAAGAACTAGCCCGGCGCCTCAAACTGAAGCAAGGGGAGTACTACAAGGCAATATCGCTTCGCCGTGACATCACGAAGCTGGAAGACACCTACGGCGAATTGGGCTATGTCAAGTCGACCGTCAAGGACAGCAGGCAATTCCTCTCCCCCGATGCTCCCGTCCCCCCGTGGGCAGCAGCCCTGGGACAAGTCAGGCCCGCTCTGCTGAACGTGGTCTTTACCATTACGGAGTCCGATCGGTACCGCATGGGGCGAGTGATCATACGTGGCAACGAGGTCACCCAAAGCCGCATCATCCGTCGCAAGCTCAGGTTCCTTCCCGAGCAGGATTGGAACATGAAGGTAGTGAAACAGTCGCGCCAGGACCTGATTGGGACCAGGCTTTTCAAGGAAGTCACGATTACCCCCGTCAAGACGGCTGACCCCAAGGTCCTCGATGCCGTGGTAACAGTCGAGGAAGGCGATACCGGCAGATTCCTCCTCGGCGTGGGCGTCAACAGCAACACGGGCCCGCTGGGGAGCATCTCGCTCACCCAGCACAACTTCAACCTGTTTGCCTGGCCCACGTCGTGGGGCCAGTTTATTCGGGGCCAGGGATTCAAGGGCGCCGGGCAGACACTACAGATCGCGGCCCAGCCCGGCACGGAAATGATGCGATTCCACATATCATGGTTCGAGCCGCACCTGTTCGACAGGAATCACTCGCTCGGCGTTAAGACGTTCTTGTGGACTCGCGAGCGTGATGAATATGACGAGATGCGTTACGGCGGCGTGGTGACGGTAGGCCGGCGATTCAAGAATCGGTGGTACGGGGAACTGGCCACCCGCTTGGTCGGCGTGGAGATCGACGACCTGGACAGCAACATCGCCAAGGAGATCAAGGATGATGCCGGCACGAGCTTCTTGACGGGGCTCAAGGGCACTTTGGTCCGCGATCGGACGGACAGCAGGTGGATGCCGACCAGAGGCGACCGCTTCCGCTTCAGCTACGAACAGGTCGTGGGTGACTACACCTTCGGTAACTTCCAGGGCGACTACCGGCGCTATCGTACACTGTATCTCGACGCCCTGGACCGCAAGCACACTCTGGCAACGCGTGTGGCAGCCGGAACCATCGTCGGCGGCGCACCCGTCTTCGAAAGGTACTACGGTGGCGGAATCGGATCGATCAGAGGCTTCGACTACCGAGGCATCAGCCCTCGTGCCAAGAGCACCGACGACGCGATCGGCGGCGAGTTTATGTTCTTTGCCGGCGCGGAGTACACCTTCCCGATAATAGGCCGGCAGCTTAAGGGCGTTGTGTTCATGGACAGCGGCACGGTGGAGGAATCCTTCACGATCTCGACGTATCGGGTCTCGGTCGGCTTCGGCCTGCGATGGATTATTCCAATGCTCGGGCCCGTGCCGCTCAGCCTGGACTTCGGCTTTCCGATCTCCAAACATGGCGACGACGATACGCAGGTGCTGAGCTTCACTATCGGCTGGACGTTCTGACGTGATAGCCGACAGAGCTGCCGCCACAGGGGCGATGGCCGAATCGACCGCCGGCTGGAAAACACCAACGAGGTAGATCATGAAAACTTCCAAGACACTCCTACTGGCTATCGGCGCACTGGCGGCCTGGGCAATCCTGCTGGGCAATCTCGGCGCCCAGCCCCGGCGCGACACCAAGGCTGTGCTGACCCGAGTCGCCGTTTGCGACGTCGCCGAGGTCTTTAACAACTACAAGCGGGCTAAGGACCTTACGGCGAAGCTCGATGCCCGCAGGCAGCGCATCAAGAGCGCGAACAACAAGCGAGGCAAGGTGATTGAGGAGAAGCAGATGGAACTGGAGGGTCTGAAGGAAGGCAGCCCGAAGTTCGAGGAGATCTTCAACAAGATCCAGCTGCTTACCATCGAGAGGGAGGCTTGGCTGCAATACGAGGATCGCCTGGCCCTCCGCGACCACCACCGCCTGAGCAGGGAGATGTACGAGGAGATAGTGGCAATGGTCGGGGCAATAGCAAAGAGCAAGGGTTTGGATCTGGTCCTGTATCGTGAGGGCAAGACTCCGCCGACTCAGAACATCACGGAGTTACTGAGGGCTATCCGGGCGCGCAAGGTTCTCTACAGCACCGAGACGATAGACATAACCGAAGAAACCCTCCGCAGCATCAACCAGAACTACAGCAGGGCCAGCAAGGGATGACCGGCAAACCATTGACAGTCCGGGCTGTCGCCGAATTGGTCGGCGGGACGGTCGAGGGTGACGATTCCCGCCAGATCTGCGGCGTGGCAACTATCGAAGATGCAATGCCGACCGACCTGACCTACGCCGTAAACGACAAGTACGCCAAGAAGCTCCTGAATTGCAGCGCGGCAGCGGCAATCGTTGCAAAGTCGATTCCCGACCTGTCGATGGCGCTTATCTGCGTCGACAATGTCGAAGCCGCGGCAGCCAAGGTCCTGGGACACCTGGCCGGGCCGGCTAACCTGCCGCCGGTCGGCATCGATCCCACGGCTCTGATCGCTAACGATGCCGAAATAGCCTCCGACGTCGCAGTTGGCCCCTACGTAACCATAGGACCCAGGTCTCGTGTGGGTTCGGGATGCATTCTTTGTGCCAAGGTCTCCATCGGCGCCGACGTGATCATAGGCGATCAGGCCCTGGTGGATATGGGAACTGTCATACATGACAGGACGCAGATAGGCAACCGGGTCTGCATCGGGTGCAATACGGTTATCGGGCACGATGGTTTCGGCTACTACACGGTTGACGGCCGGCACCATGCAATCCCGCACATCGGGAACGTTGTCATAGAAGATGATGTTGGCATCGGGTCATGCTGTTGTATCGACCGGGCGAAGTTCGGTTCCACGCGGATCGGCGCAGGGACGAAGATAGACAGTCTCGTCCTGGTCGGCCACAGCGTTAAGATCGGGCGTGGCTGCCTGATATGCGCGCACTCAGCGCTGGGCGGCAGCTGCAAGTTGGGCGATTATGTAGTACTTGGCGGGAACACGGGAATTCGAGACAATATCACTCTGGGCGATCGGGTTCAGTGTTCGGCCTTCGCGGCGGTGGCGGCGGATTTGCCCGACGGTGAGATTGTCTCGGGCGTGCCCGCCAAGCCCATAAGGCAAGCATACCGGATATACCAGACATTGCCCAAGCTCCCGGAACTGTTGAAGCGCGTGCGACGGTTGGAAAGAAGGCTCGATAAGCTTGAACCCCCAGAAGACAATTAAGGATCCCGTCAGCGTCGAGGGCCACGGTATGTTTTCCGGCAAGCCCTGCACGCTCAGGTTCCTGCCTGCCCCGGAGAATACCGGCATCGTCTTCCTGCGGAAAAGCGATGACTCCACCGCTCCCGTCCAGATCCCTGCCGATGTCGCCCACCTGGCCAAAGACGAACGCAGGACCTCGCTGGCAAACGGCTCAGCAAAGGCCGAAACCGTTGAGCACATGCTGGCCGCCGTGTGGGCCATCGGTATCGACAACATTATGATCGAGATATCGGCCGACGAGATGCCCTCCTCGGACTGTTCATCGTTGCCGTTCGTGCAGGCCCTCAATGAAGCCGGCCTGGTCGAGCAGAACGCTGAGCAGCATGCGCACGTGATCGATCAGCCTGTAACAGTATCCCATGCCGACTCAATGCTGGCCGCACTGCCCGGGCCCACCGACTGCCTGGACATACTCTACGATCTCGACTACACGGGCGTCTCTTCAAGCATAGGCAGACAGGTATTCAGCTTCCGCCTGGGCAAGGATGACTTTGCGACCGAGTTGGCCCCGGCCAGAACCTTTCTCACGGAGACCGAGGCCAAGCAGTTCCAAGCCGCCGGAATCGGCAAGCACTTGACGACTAAGGATATCCTCGTAATGGGCGATGACGGACCCGTCGAAAACGAGCTGCGATTCCAAGATGAACACGTCCGCCACAAGGTCTGCGACCTGCTGGGCGACCTGGCGCTTCTCGGCCGACGCCTGCGCGGACGAATCGTCGGATACAAGGCCGGCCACCAACTCAACCAGGCCCTGGTTCGCAAGCTTACCGATGCAGTGGTCACCGGGCAAACCGCGCAGGCCCTGCAGGCAGAGCCGCTCATGGATATCCGAAAAATCATGCGCCTGCTGCCACACCGATATCCATTCCTGATGATAGACCGCCTGCTTGAGATCGACGGCGACACCCGCGCCGTGGCCGTCAAGAATGTCTCAATCAATGAGCCGTTCTTCCAGGGACACTATCCCGGCCAGCCCATCATGCCCGGCGTCATGATCGTCGAAGCCATGGCCCAACTGTCCGGCATCCTTGTCGGAAGGCGACTCGAGCACACCGGAAAGGTCGCCGTCCTGCTCAGCATGGATCGCGTCAAGATGCGCAGGCCTGTCAGGCCGGGAGACCAGTTGATCATCGAGGCCGAGGCACTCCACGTCAGAGCCAGAACCGGACACTGCCGATGCCGCGCAACAGTTGCAGGCCAGCTCGCCGCAGAGGCCGACATAAAATTCATGCTGGTCGATGCCGATCCAGTCTGAGAATCGCACCTTTTTAAGAAGTCAACACAAAATAATAAAAATGCCCGATATCTCCCCCCATGCCATCGTCGAACCTACCGCACAGATCGCCGACGACGTCCGCATCGGCCCATTCACATACATCGGACCCCACGTACAAATCGGCCCCGCATGCATCATCGCGAACAACGTCACCATCACCGGCCGCACCACCCTCGCCCAGAACACCCACGTCTTCCCCATGGCCGTCATCGCCGCACCGGCCCAGTCGGCACAACCACCCGGCGAATGCACAATCGGCCCGAAGAACGCCATCCGCGAGCACGTCACCATCTACACCGGCCCCGGCCAGCCCACCCGCATAGGCAAGGACAACCTCATCATGGTCGGCAGCCAGGTCGGCCCGGGCGCGTCGATCTCAGACCACTGCGCCTTCGCCAACTGCACCTGGATCGGCCCGCGCGCCAACATCGAGCCGTACGTCCGCACCAGCGCCTTCACCATCATCGACGCCGGCGTCACCGTCGGGGCATACACCTTCACCGCCGGCTACGTCCACGTCACACACGACTCGCCGCCCTTCGCAATGCTCCAGGGCGCGCCGTTCCGCATCCGCGGCGTCAACACACAGAACCTCCACCGATGCGGTTTCGGCGACGACGACATCCGCCAACTCAAAGCCGCATTCCACCAGCTCTACCCCACCAGCGACACCGGCCTCGACCAGACAGCCCTCAGGCGCATGCTCGATCAGCCGCACGAAAACCACTGCGTCCGCAGGCTCCTCCAGGCACTCCAGCGAAGCCTCGCCGCCCAAGAGCCATGCGAGGACGAAAATGCATGACCTCCAGATCATCAGAGATATCGCGCCGGCCGCACGCGTCGCCACCGACGCCCACATCGGTCCGTTCTGCGTCGTAGGCCCCGACGTCACAATAGGCCCCGGCACCACCCTGGCCCGCAGGGTCACCGTCACGGGCCGCACCTCCATCGGCGCCAACAACTTCATCGATGAACGGTCCGTCCTCGGCGCCGCACCCCAAGACCTGAAATACCGCGGCGGACGCACCCTGCTGATAATAGGCCACCGCAACCGCCTCGGCCAGGGCGTCACCGTCCACGTCGGCACCGAGGCCGGCGGGTTCCTCACCCGAATCGGAAACGACAACGTCCTCGACGACAACTCACACGTCGCCCACGATTGCTACGTCGACAACTCCACCCACATCGGCAGGAACGTCCACCTCGCCGGCCACGTCCGCATCCACGACGGCGCCGTCATCCAGGATATGTGCGGTATACATCACTTCGTCACCATAGGACGGCACGCACGCGTCCGATCCGGCACGCCCGTCCGAAGAGACATCCCGCCCTTTGCCGAGTTCGCCAGCAGGGACTACGATTGGGGCTCGCCGCCGGCGGTAATCGGCCCCCACGAGGCCGGCATCCGAGCCGCGGCGCTGCCGCCTTACGAGGAGCACGAGCTGCGATACGCACTCCAGGAACTCTTCGAAGATGAATCTGCATTGCAGACAAAGATCGAGCAACTGGTTAATATAGGCGTAGAGGGCCAGGCCGCCGACCTGTGCCGGTTCTGCCAGGAAAGCCTGAAGGGACCGTACGGACGGCGACGAGAGATGTTCAGAGGACAGGCTCCGCCCGAAGCGGAGATACACCTGCCCCCCGACGTCCGCCCTGTAATCGAGAGAGGCAATAAATGAGCTTTCGGGTCGCCGTCGTCGGCGCGGGAAAAATGGGAAAACTGCACGCCAGGATCCTCAGCGAGATGGATCAGGCAGAGCTCGTCTGCGTCGTCGATACCAATCCCGCCGCCGCCGACGCGCTGGCAAAGCAGCGGTCCTGCAAGGCGATCTACCAGGCCACCGACGCCATCGACATGGTCGACGCCGCCGTCATCGCCGTCCCCACCGTCTCGCACGTCCAGGTGGCCACACCCTTCGTGGAGGCCGGTAAACCCGTCCTCATCGAAAAGCCCATCGCCAACGACCCCGCCGAGGCTGAGCAGCTCATTAAGCTCGCCGCAAAGACCCACACCGGCGTCCAGGTCGGACACACCGAACGGTTCAACCCCGCCGTCGTGGCCATGCAGAAGCACGCAATCAAACCCAAGTTCATCGAGGCACACCGCATCAGCCCGTTTACCTTCCGCGCCGCCGACGTCGGCGTGGTCTTCGACATGATGATCCACGACATCGACCTGATCCTCATGCTCGTCCAGGGCAACGTCGAGCAGGTCGACGCCGTCGGCGTGAACGTCATCGGTGAGCACGAGGACATCTGCAACGCAAGGCTCGCATTCGACAACGGGTGCGTCGCAAACATCACCGCCAGCCGCCTCGCCATCAAGACCGAAAGAAAAATGAGAATCTTCTCAGAAGAGGCATACATCACCGTTGATTACGCCAGGAAGCTCGGCATCGTCATCGAAAAGAGCCGCAACCTCGACCTCATCCACATGGCCCGCGAGATGGACATCGACGACCTCGCCGAGCTCGCCGAGCAGGTCGATTACAAGGAGCTTCTGACCGTCGAGGAGCTCGTGGTGGACGACACCACCGAGCCGCTTCACCGCCAGGCCGAGGCGTTCTGCCAGACCGTGATGAACGGCCGCCCGCCGGAGGTCTCCGCCGAAGAGGGCCTCGCCGCCATCCGCGTCGCAAAGAGAATCGTCGATACCATCAAGTCACACAAATGGGACGGCAAAGACGGCACGCGCCAGGGACTAGACATCATTCAAAAAGAGTAGGGGCTAGCGAAGAAATCGCGGAGGTCCTTCGAAGCTCACTTCTGTATCTCAAGGGTCTTTGTCTGGATAAAGCAGCCCTTTGGTATCGACTTCAATGGTCTTCGCGTCTGACCTGTATCCGATCCGCAACGGTAAGGAACGCTTCTTGTTTTTCAGGGCGGCCTTCAGTCTCTTGAGCATAAGCTCCGAGTCAGACTTTCCCTTTCTGTACCCCATGGTGAACTTCAGTCTCAATGGCTCATCGCCACAAGTCTTGTCCAAGCCGGGCGCTTCCACAACTCGGGCCATGAGTACGGCAAGCTCCTTGGACTTAAGAGCAGCCAGAGCGAAGTACCCGTTCACGATATAATGGATTCTCCGCCCGAAGTAGTCCCTGATTTTCTCCGGGCTCGGACAGTCCTTTCTCTCTATGCAGCGGCGCAGCGCCACTTTCTTTTGCTCATCCAAGGAACCGTCAAGGCCGCCCGTCCATCTCTCGAGTCTATACTCATAAAGACCGCCTGTCAGCTTATCGACCGTTGCCCGGTCAGATAACGCCAACCAGAAGTTTGCCTTGCCGTCAGTCAGGTATACGCCATACTTGTTCTCTACGGCGGTTCCCCTAAGGTCACACAACATGGCGAATTGAAGAAATGCGAGGCCTTTCTCTCTCTCAGGCCGAAACTGCTCTTCTGACTCGCCCGCGATGTCGCCTCCGGGGTCAGTAATCTCCTTGAGATACCCCGCAACCCTTTCGCCGGTGTGAATGTTACCCATTATGTCGTGGTGCTGCGCGATCCAGGATATCAGCCACTTCTCCTCGCGTTGCAATTCATCAATCTTGGGGATGTCTTCCTGGGCAAATATCCTGCGAGCGATCTTGCCGCTAGCTTCACAATGAGGCTCTTCTGGTCCTCTGCTTTTGGCTATGTCGTGCAGCAGCATCGCCCATCTGAGTATCAATGCTGCGTTATGCCGGTCCAAATAGCCCCGAAACTTGTCCCTGAACTTATCGTATGTTTCCGCCGTCACCTCAGGCATCTTGCTTCCTTTAAGGACACGATAATCGAGAAATGCTTCTCTATCATTGCTCAGGAACTGCTCCATTGCCTGTATGACCTGCAGTTCATGGCCACTGGGAGGGGAGAGTTCGAAACTACTGATTGACTTATCCTTGCCCTCCCGGAACTTGGGCCGGCTGACTGCGACCTCGGCGTCGTTGTACAATCTAGTGGTGTCTGCGTTCATCGGTTTCTGATTCCTTTCAGGTCCCGTGGCTGGGTACGGGAGAGTATATCGCCCCGCGGTCGAGCCCCGACGTTTTGACAACCACCCGTCTGTACCTTTGTGATCCCCATATCCGCTGCCCGATTGTACGGCGTCCCTAGAGGGGGAGCAAATTCGTTTTGCGGCCGCAAGCACTTCCGGGTAATCTATGCGCGGTGGGGATGGGGCTCGTGCTGCGTAGTGATACTTCGCAGAGCAGTGTAGCTAGCCCATCCGCCGACAGGAGCGTCGGCATTGCGGGAAGCGAATGAAAACGTGGGAACGACCGATCAGCGCCTAATACGATGGGGGTGCGATGTGAGTCGATGGCCCTGTGGAGACGATCTGACCGCTGGCGGGCCGGCGGCTTCAAGGGACATGTTACCCATGCAAAGCTTTTGTCGAGAATAAGTGTAGGATCTGGCGTGCAGGAAAGGATGAGACCAAAATGGCTACGTCCAAGCGTATGAGGAAGACCGTTCCCGTAGAGGCAACGATTCTGTTTGCCGACATGGTTGACTCATCGATGCTCAGTCACATCTACGAACCTAAGCGCTACGACACAATAGTTGCGACGTTTCAGCGCACAGCAGCTTCAGTTGTCACCGATATGCTTGGCGATTTCTCTGAAGTTAACTCACACCTTGAGGCGTCTCTGCGAGGCGACGAGCTGTCGCTAATCCTTGGCTGTCCGTGTCCTCAAGTACTCCCCAAGGACTGGGGCAAGCGTCTGCAACGTTGTACTTCTCTCGCTCTCCAGGTCGCCATTCGACTGAAGCGTCGATGGTTGCTGATCGATGAGAACAAACGCAGGATAGATAACGGCCAGCCACCCCTTAGTGTTGCTATTGGGCTGCATGCTGGGCCCCTGGTTATCGGACAACATGCTCGATTCCCGTCTGGGCCGATACGGCGATCTTGCGTTACTCAGGATGCGCTCACGGCCGAAGGATATGCGATTAACATCGCCAAGCGCGTTGAGACAGTGTCTCGATCGGGCCGTTTCAGTCGCATTTTCCTGACCCGCCCTATCTACAATAGGACGCCAGCTGATTTCTGGCCAGCGTTTGTGCGAGTTAACGTACAGGAACTGAAAGGCGTTCCCTTGTTACCGGCGATCTACGAAGCCAAGGGAATCGGGCACTTCGATGATAAGTCCTTTCCGAAATGCCATGAGTTTGAGAACCAAAGCAATCTGGATCTGTACGAACACGTGGTCAGTACCAACCCCGATGAGGTATGGCTTCTCCTTGATCTTGCGCACCGATACTTCGATGACGGCAAGTACGATCTAGCGGCAGCAAAGTATAGAGCGGTAGTCGAGGTGGACCCAACCTTCGCTCCGGCGTATGCATACCTGGGCCGCGCATATTTCAGGAACTACTACCCGCAGGAAGCAAAGGCAGCGATCGAGCGATCACTTGAACTTGACCCGAGCCAAGCACGAGCAAACCATTACCTGGGTGTATGCCTGAGGCGTGAGGCCTTGTTTGCCCTTTACCGTGGTGAACTTGGCCACGCCCAAGAGCTGTTCAAGCAAAGCCTCGAATCCCATAACAGGGCATGTCGCATTGCTGAACTCGAAGCCATGGATTTTCCATGGGCTCAAAACGGTCTTATTTGGACTGCTGCTCAATCTTCCGAGTGCGAACACATGGTTCCGCCGTTTGACCTGAAACACGCTCTCCAGCAAGTAAAGAAGCTTCAGAAAGAGATAGCCTGTCACCCCGATTGGAAACCGAAGGAGCATCTGACACTACATACAATGGCCCTGATAGAACTGCTCATGGGGCAATTCACAGAAGCCCACGGCCATCTTAAAGACGCTCGGCGCGCCCTGCTAAAGAGAGCGAAAGAGCAGAAGGTCAGTTTGGACGACAAGGGCCGGGCTGAGAAAGAGGCGGAGATACTCCATCACATGGCTCGCTGTAGCCTCTCCGAAACTGACCATCTGCAAAGTGCCAAGCGCTACTGGCAACAGGCACGAGATGTCATCTCTGAAGTCTGGCTGAACGAGAATGACAGGAAACGGGCGCTCGACTCTCAGTATTGGACTAGGTTTCGGATCATGCGGTATACCGGGGAAGATGGGCCTGTTGCAGACCTTCTGTCTTGAGCGGGCCTGCGAACGGGGCGAAGGTAATGGCTAGCGGCGAACCAGGAACACAAAGAGAGTTTACCGAGGATGAGGCGCGGCGCTTCTGGGAAGATGCGCGGCAGAGGGTGGCTGCGGGCAACTGTGGCTTTCAGGGATGGTATTTCCCGGCCGATCCTGACTACAAGGGATTCAGAGACCTCACGTTTAAGGGGTACATAGACTTCACGGATGCTGCCTTCCAGGGAGACGCCTACTTCGCCCTGGCCACCTTCGACGCGTACGTCTACTTCAACGGTGCCGAGTTCAAGGCATACGCCGACTTCAGGGAGGCGACCTTCAAGGGGGACGCCGATTTCACTAACGCGACGTTCAAGGGGAACGCCAACTTCATGGACCCCACGTTCGAGCGCGACGTCCAATTCGTCGGAGCCACGTTCGAGGGGAGCGCCATGTTCTTCGGGGCCACGTTCAAGGGGTACGCCTACTTCATGGAAGCCACATTCCGGGAGGGGCTCTACTTCATGCACACGACGTTCCAGGGGGACGCCGAATTCTCGGGAGCTGAAGCCAAGAAGCCGTTCTTGCTGCTATACCCCTGGCACAAGGACCGGCCGTTTGCCATTGCTCGGTCCGGGGAAACTGGGTACCGCCTGGCGAAGCAAGCGGCCCGCAACACCGGGGACTACAGAAGCGCGGGCAACTACCACTACGCTGAACAGTGCGCAATCAACAGCGGACAGCGCGATCGGGCTGTATGGCGCCCATGGGAGAAGGAGTTCTGGTGGGGGGAACTAAGCCCTATCCGAGCGTGGGGCGAATTCTTTATCGGGCGCTGCCTGTTTGGATACGGCGAAAGGCCGCTGCGCGTGCTGTGTGCGGCATTGGCGGTAGTCCTCTGCTGGACGTGCATCTACTGGGTCGGAGGCGTTGTCGTCGGAGCGACCGAAGAGGGCGTGCCCATTATCGCCCATGAACTGCCCAGCTCGCTTTACTTCAGCATCGTTACGTTCACGACACTGGGATATGGGGACTTCCAGCCGCTTCCGCACCTCCGCCTGGTGGCGGCCGCCGAGGCCGTGCTCGGTGCGGGCCTGATGGCCCTGTTCATCGTGGCCCTGGCAAGAAAATTCACAAGATAGCGGGTTTTAGGGCCTTGGGCGGCCTCAGGCTGGGCAGCACGGAATTTTTTCTGATTTTTCGAAAAATTTTTCCCGTGTGCGGCCCGGCGCAAGTCCTGGTGACCGAGATAGTTGGAGACAGCGGGCGGAGCCTGGAAGATGACGCGGGCGCGGAAATCGCCATTTTCGGCCCAAAGGGGGTGTGAAAACTACACGTTATACGGATAGCAAGGAGCGCGCTTTCATTGCGGATTTCGGATTGCGGATTGAACGGCAACGACGGGAATCGATTGCCGATTTTCGATCGAACGACAAATCCCTAGGACCCACGACCTAGGAACTAGGAACTATTCCTTGACCGGCGCACGAGCCCCCGGCCATAATGTCCTGAATCCTCGGGGAGATCAAAGCTCCGTCTGATACTTGTCGGCCAGTGAAGATGACGATCCGGGATAAGATCACGGCCGCGCAAACTCTTGTTCTTGCGGCCTTGCCGGCCGACCTAGTATCCTCTCCAGTTGAGAAGAAAAGGGAAGATTGGCCCCGTCACAACAATCAGTCGTGGAAGCGCCTCGAAGGTTGTGCTATCAGAGGAGTAAGTACATGAAACTGCCCGAGGAGATCACGGAACTGGTCAAGGCCGGGGACGTGATGACACTGGCCAACATGCTGCTGGACGGCGAAGGCGAGACGCCGGATGCGCCTGGGCTGACCGGCGATGCCGCTCGAAACTTTTTTCAGAATTTCGTCGGCGATATCCCCGAGGGCGCCCATGTCGAGATCCGCCACATCTCCGACTCGCCGGCAGACCCGGACAACACGATGCGCTGTTTTGCGGCGCACGCGCTCGGCCGCATACCGGAAAAAGAGTCCGCCAAGGCCCTCATCGACGCCCTCGATGACCATTCCCAGGAGGTAGTCGAAGCGGTTGTTAGCGCCCTGCGCAGGCTGGCCAAGAAGATGAACGTTGATGTCAGCGACGCCATCGGCTACGACAGGAAGCCCTCCGGGCTCAAGATGGCAGATGCCCGGGCCAAGCTCCCTGAGATCTTCGGTCTGTAGCGCGTGGTTTGCGTGTGTTACGGCGCCCTTCGTCAAGCTCAGGACAAGCAAGCGGCGCACAATTTGAAGGCAAAACCATCCTGCTGGTGATCTGTCCGCTTGCGGCTTAGCACACATACCCGCCATCGTCCCCCTTGTCATTCACGACCCTCCGTGTGAAACCGCGCACGCACACCTGCATTCCGCACCGATCCCTAATAGATACGCACTGTGCCTCGCCCTGCTAAGCCGCAAGCGGCACCACCACCATGAGGATTGCAAGAACGATCACAAGTTGTCGCATCGCAGCACTTCCTTTCGGGTTTGACTGTTGTGTTACAGGTGCGATTCTATCCGCCCAAGCATGGGAGGCAAGGCGCGGCAAAAACTCAAGAAATCCGAAAATTGAGAACCGATAATCGCCCACATTGTGGTATCATTCTTGGGGTACGGGGAGCGTACCCCGCGGACCGAACAAACTGGGGTAAACCAGTGGATCTGCCAGAATCGCCAATGGACCTGCCGGAATCACCGATGGGCCTGCCAGAATCGCCAATGGACAAGCCCGACACGCCAATGGAGCAGCCGGAGGCGAAAAGTGAGCGCCCGAAAGGACCTCCTGCCAAGTTCTCCCAGCAGCAGTACGACATACTGCTGGCCTGCTCCGAGAAACAGGATGTCACCGAATGGAATGAGCTGCGCCAGAAGAACCCCGAGGTGCTGGTCCATCTGGAAGGGGCCAAGTTCCGCCAGGCGCATCTGGTGGGCGTCAATCTCGAGGGAGCATACCTGAAAACCGCCGATTTCACCGAAGCACGAATGACCGACAGCAACTTCACCAACGCCCAGATGCGCGGCGCGATCTTCTGGAGTGCGGATCTGGACAATGCCAAGATGATGGGCTGCGACCTGTCGTTCGGCAACCTGGAAGTCGCCAACCTCGCCGGCGCGATACTCAGGGACGCCAAGCTCTCCTTCGCCAACTTCCGCGGCGCCTGCCTGAAGCACGCCAACCTCGCAATGACAGACCTCACCGACGCCAACATGCAAGGCGCGGGCCTCGACGAGGCCGACCTCCAAGGCGCCGACCTCCAGCGGGCAGACCTCCGGGACGCCTACCTCCGCAAGGCAAAGCTCCAGGGCGTGGACCTGCGCCTGGCCAACATGCAGCGAGCGAACCTGTCCGGTGCCAGCCTGCAAGGGGCCAGGCTCCACCGCACGAACATGTAGTCGCTTGCGGCGTCGCCACCCATTCCGCATTTCGCAATTGATAGTCCTCGTGCTCGTCGTGGTCGTGTCCCGATGTACATCGGGACTTAGCACGTAGGCGCACGACTATCCTCTCTGTTATTCACGATCCTCCGTGTGAAACCGCACCTCCCACTTGCATTCGGACCCCATCCCCTCATAGACACGCACTGTGCCTCGCCCTGCTAAGCCGCCCTTCGACAAGCTCAGGACAAGCAAGCGGCCTGAAGGGGACTTAACCGCAGACCTGTCTGCCCCCTCGGGGCCTATAGGGCTTGGGGAGCACGCAGGGAACGCTGAGAACGGAAATTGGAAAGAATTTGAAAAAAATTTTCCGCGGAGGGGGGCGTTGTAAGTACTGCCAAGTCAAGATGTTGCAATGAGTACTTTGCACGCCGATGGGCGCAAGGGGGCGAAAACTACAAATTCTACACCAAAAGGGTGTTGAAACTACACTTTATACAGATAGCAAGGTGCGCGAATACGACACGCGCGGAAACGACACGCGGGGATAACGACACACGCGGTTCTTACGAACCGCCGCTAAACGGGCCATTCCCTGCGACCTAGGACCTACTCCTTGAACGGCGCGCGCATCCGTCACGGCGACTGAAGGTGACCGCCGATCTTTTTCACGATTTGATCTTCATTTCGCCGCTCTCCTTTCGAAAGAACCCGCAAGCGACCCGGACCTGCCGGGATGATACCACCAGGCCTTTCCAACCGGAAGGGCGTGAAAAAGAGGAAAGTGAATCATGGCAAGACGAAAAGATTACGATGACGAGGAAATGGTCCGCCTGATCGCTCGCGGCGAGTTGTCCTGCGAGGCGATTGCAAAACGGCTCGGCGTCAGCCCCCAGTTCGTCAGCGAGGTCGCCACCGGCAAGAAGCGGCCCGACCTCCAGGGGAAAATCCACGAGGCGATGCGCGAGTTCATCAGGGAGGCCTGGAAGCACGGGGGCGTGCTACCCACGGAGGACGGCGGCCCGCCGCCCCGGCCCACCAGCGGGCGAAGCAAGCGATACGACGAGGACCTCCTCGTCGAGCTCCTGGGGACGGGCGAGCTCACCTACAGCCAGATCGCCCCGCGGATCGGCCTGACCAGAGAGATGGTGTGGGCGATCGACACCGGGCGCAAGCGCCGCGACCTCCAGCCACGCATTCGCCAGGCCCGGCAGCATTACCGCAGGCAGGCCCGGAGCATTGGCAGCAAGTGGACCGTGCAGGTGGTCAAGAAGCAGATCAGGATCGGCCTGACGGATGACGGCTGGCTCGGCCTGCGCGCACGCCAGGACCTCATGGACCGATTCCTCGGCCCGGAGAGCGACGATGACGGCGCCGGGTACAGGTCGCCTGAAGACTTAGAGGCCGACCACGGCCTGGCGGATCTGCCCGAGCCGCTCAAGACACAGGTGATCCGCGCCCTCGGCGGACCGGAGGACTAGGGCCCCGCCGCTGCCTTGGCCAAAAAGGGGGCAGAGGGGTTGTTGAGAAAGCCTGGGGCGCGAATCTATCGAGCCCAAAGGTCGGAGATCCGCCTGTGGTGGAGCTCAAATTCGAAAGCCCGGGGCAACGCCCCGGGACTTGGGGACCACCCCACATGGAGCCCTGAAGGGGCGAAACAAACTTTTGTTACCAAGGGGTTGCGTCCCCTGGGGACTTTGGTTCTTTTTGCGAACCCTGTTCCCAGGGCTTCGCCCTGGGCTGGTGAATCCAAGCCCTTTGGGCTTGACACAAAACAGCAAGGCGATTTTTCAACAGCCCAGCAGGAGCCTCTTTTCCTCGGGCTATTGTTTGCCGCCCGGTGACCACCACTCGTTGATGTGTTTGGTCATCGCGGCGACGCGCTGGGGATGTTGGGCGGCCAGGTTTTTCTTCTCCGTCGGATCGGCCGCCAGATCAAAGAGCTGCACGTCGTCGTCCGGTTTGCGGATTCCCGAGGTCCTCAGCGACGGCTGCTGCTTGACCCAGAGAAGCAGCTTCCAGTTGCCCTCGATGCAGACGCGAGCCCGCAGGCTCTTTGCCGGCTTGTCGATGTCCGCCATGTCGTGGGCGAAGTTCTCGCCGAAGATCATCTTTCGTTTCGCCAAAACCTTTGCGTCGAGGAGATCCACCCCCTGCATTTCATCGGCGGCTGCCTGCCCGCACGCCGCCAGGATCGTCGGGACGATATCAACGCTGCTGGCCAGCGTCTTCTTGTCCGTCCGGGCCTTCACGCGCCCGGGCCAGCGGATCATAATCGGCGTCCGCATGCCCAGATCGTAGGGCGAGCCCTTCGCCCACGCGGGCCAGCCGTTGTCGCACACATAAACCACCATCGTACTCTCGGCCAGGCCCTGCTTGTCCAGATGCCCCAGCAGCTGCCCGCACGTCTCATCAAACCATTCGCACATAGCGTAATAGGCGGCCATCTTGCCCGCGGATTTGTACTTCTCGCGCAGCCGCTTCGGCGGGTTGTGCGGCGTGTGCGGCAGGAACGGCGCGTACCAGACGAAGAACGGCTTGCTTTTGGCCTTGGCGGCGTCGATGAAATCGAAGATGGGCTTCATGGTCTTGCGGCCGATCGTGAGACCGGCCTCGCCGTGGCGGCCCTTCACCGTCATGCCGTCGGTGAACCCGCCGCGCGAGTAATGCCCCATCCACCACTTGCCGGACTGAAAGCTGACGTAGCCGTTGCGGGCGAGCATTTCCGGCAGGCGAGGGCACTTCACGAACTGCTTGTAAACCGCCTCGCGCTCGTTGCGCCGGACCGGATCGTTGCCCGTGATGCGGTGCTGATGGGCGTACAGGCCCGTGCACATCGTGGCCAGCGACGGGCAGCACAAGGCCGTGGGCACGTAGCCGCGTGTGAAGACCAGGCTCTGCGATGCGAGCCTGTCGAGGTGCGGCGTCCTGACAACCTTGTGGCCCATGAAGCCGTAGTCGGTGTAGCCCTGATCGTCCGAGATGATCAGGACCACGTTGGGCTTGCCGCGGACGGCGGCGGCGGCCGGGCCGGCAACCTGCGCGGCAACCGCACACACGCCCACCGACTTGAGGAAACCGCGTCTCGTCATAGGATGCGTCATGCTCATCTCCTGAATAGTCGATTCCCCCCGCGCGGACACTAATTAGACATCATCGGCGGCGGGAAGTCTTGCGTTTTCCGCCGGGCATGGCCAAGACCGCCGGGAAGGGCTAGAATAAGAGGGATGGCGAAAAGCCCGCCGGGAAAGCCTGAAATGAGTCCTCTGCCCACGACTCTCCAGAATGAAACCCGCCTGCTGCAGCAGGCCTGGGGGCATTACGGGCACGAGCATCTCGATACGTACCTGGTGAAGGATGTCGAGGACCCGCGCATAAACCTCCAGAGCATAATGACCAGGGCCTTGTTCATCGACGCCCTGTTTCCCGGCGAGTTCGACCCGATGATAAACGAGGAGTTCCGCTTCAGCGCGTGCATGAATTGGCTTCTGGGCCGCCTCAAGAGCGGCCTCGAACGTCCACGGTTGTACGAGACGATCGAGGCTGAGGGCGGCGATGTTCCTCCGTACGTGAAGGATGCCTATGCGTATCTGCAGCGAGAGGACAGCGCGGTCGAGGATTACATAACCCTGGCCCTGTTCGAGCCGCTATCGGACTCTGACTCCCAGCTGCCCTCTTCAGCCTGCGACGCCTTCGAACGCATCTGGAGCTGCGAGTTCGAAGGGCGCAGCGCGGAGCCCGTTTCCGTGATGGAGCCCGGCTGCGGGTCCGCAAACGACTACCGGTTTCTCCACTCGTACGGCATAGCGCGGTTCCTCAACTATACGGGGTTCGACATATGCGAGAAGAACATCGCCAACGCCCTGATGCACTGCGCCGGCGCGGATTTCCGGATCGGCAACGTCCTTGATATCCCCGCCGAAGACGACTCCTACGATTTCTCGTTCGTTCACGATCTGTTCGAGCACTTGTCCGAAGAGGCCTTCGAGCGGGCCGCGGGCGAGATTCTGCGGGTCACCAGGCGAGAGGCGTGGCTGTCATTTTTCAACCTGGCCGCAATCCCCCAGCACGAGATAAAGCAAGTGGGGGCGTATCACTGGAACACGCTGAGCCTGGACAAGACCGTGTCGCTGCTTCGAAAACACGCCGCCGATGTTGAGGTAGTCGACATACCAAAGCTCGTGAATCAGAAGTTTGGATGCACGGATCATCATAACGAAAACGCAAAGACCCTCATCGTCACTCTAAGCTGACCGGCCGCAACGCTCGTTTTCCTTCGTTTGCCCCCAAAACGCTAATGCACGCCGGTTTATCTCTTGCATTGGCGGCGGGCAAAAGCTAGCTTCAGCGACCGCGAGTTTCCGGGAATTTGCCCGGACAGGCATCACGATTCGCGTGATCGAGCCGGGCCGCCAAGCGGCACGGACACTTAAGACGGCAAACAAAACATGGATCTGAATCTGAAGGACAAAGTGGCTCTGGTTACCGGCGGCTCCAGCGGGCTGGGCAAGGCGATTTGTCTGGCGCTGGCCGCCGAGGGCGTCAAGGTGGGCGTCTGCTACTTCCGCTCCACGGAAAAAGACATCGACCTGGCCGACGAGGCCAATGCGGTTGTCGAGCAGATCCGCAGCACCTGCGGCACGGAGGCGCTGGCCGTGCCGCTTGACCTGACCGACGAGGCGGACGTGGTGGAGGTGTACCGCCTGATGGAAGAGAAGTTCGGCCGGGTGGACATCCTTGTCAACAACGCAGCCTTCTGCCCCACGGGGCCGATCACGACCTGCACGAAGGAAGAATGGGATTACACGTTCCAGGTGAACATGACGGGCGCATTCGTAGCGGCCCGCGAACTGGTCAAACGTTTGCTGGCCGACAAGCAGCCGGGGAAGATCGTCAACATCGCCACGCAGGCGGCGTTTCGCGGCTCAACCACCGGCCACTTTCCCTACGACTCCAGCAAGGGCTCGCTGGTCTCGTTCACCCGCGCTCTGGCCCTGGCGGTGTCGAAGGACGGCATCAACGTGAACGCGGTGGCCCCGGGCATGATCAAAACCGAAATGGTCGCCAAGACCTGGGAAGCGAAAAAGCAGAAGTATCTGGACAGGATACCGATCAAGCGAATCGCCACGCCCCTAGAGATCGCTAACGTTGTGGTATTCCTGGCCTCCGACGCAGCCAGCTACATAACCGGCGCGACTGTGGACGTCAGCGGCGGAATGATGATGCACTAGCGATTGACGATTGACGATTTGACGTTCGCACGCAGAAGCCGCTTGAGGTTTCGCGCCGTCGCACGACGACAACAATTGGTCCTTTGGATAGGAGACTTTGACCCATGGACACAACACTACTACTGGGCTTTCTGTTCCTGATTATCGGTGCGATATGCGGCGGCTCGTTCGGCCTGCCGAGCAAGTACGTCAAAAAGGACACCCCCTGGGAGGTCCTCTGGGGCCCGTTCTTCTTCTTCGTGACGATCCTGATCCCCCTCGTCGTCGCCCCGACGGTCGTCGACGATCTGGGCAAGGTCTTCTCCATGGCCGGGACGGGAACAATGGTCACGGTGCTGATCTTCGGCCTGCTTTGGGGACTCGGCTCGCTGACGCTGGGCAAGGCGTTCGCGTTCATCGGCCTGTCGCTTGCCTACGCGCTGAACTACGGGGCGCAGATCATCACCGGCTCGATAGTCCCGATGGCTATCGAGAAGCCCGGGGCCTTCCTGACCAGCTACGGCGCGGTGATCCTTGTCGGCGTGGCGGTCCTGCTGGTCGGCGTGGTCATCTGCGGGCGAGCGGCCATTCTGAAAGAGCGAGGAACAAAGAAGGACGAATCGGACGATTCCCAAGACGACAAGACCAAGGGCAAAGCAAAGAGCCCCATGATGATGATCGGCGTGACCATCGGCGTGCTGTCGGGCATTCTGTGCGCGTGCTGGGCCATTGCAGCAGTTTCCGCGGGACCGATCATCCAGCACGCCAAGGTGCTCAACATAGATAACAATCCGAACTTTGCCGCCTCCTGGGCCTTCACTGCCGTCATTCTCTGGGGCGGAGCGGTTTCCGCCTGCCTCTACTGCGTCTGGCAGTTGACGAAGAACAAGACCTGGGGCCACCTGGCCAAGCCGGGCATCGGCAAGATCCTCACGCTGGCCTTCATCATGGCGCTGCTCCACGACGCAGCGGTGTTCTTCTTCGGACTGGCCTTGGGCAATCTCGGCAATCTGGGCGTCTCGGTAGGCTATGCGGCCTTCATGTCGTTCGCAATTATCGTGGGCAACATTCACGGGTTCCGCACGGGCGAGTGGAAGGGCGCGTCCAAGCAGAGCATCAAGTGGATCGCGGGCGGCATTGCGGTACTGGTCCTCGGCGTAAGCGTCCTGGCGGGGGGCAAGGGAATGCAGCAGGCCGCCGAAGCCAAAATGCCCAAGGTCTTCATTGACTTGAGCGCCCCGGTCGACGGCGTGTTCAACATGTACAACACGCCCGACGGCATGACACTGAACAAGAAGACCGGCATCATGTACCTGGCCGTGCCGAACTTCAACCAGAACTGCTTCAAGCCGGGCGTCATGATCAAAATCATGCCCTTCAACAACAAGACCATACCCAACAACAAGTGGTCCGTGCTCTGCGAAATGCCCATCCACCCCGATACCCAGCGTGCGGCGCCCATGGGCTGCGGGATGGGGCCCGACGGGAACATCTACGTCGCCGACAACCAGTTCTTCTACAACAACAACCGCAAGAGCCGCCTCTACCGCGTCGTGCTGGACGCCAAGGGCGACGTCGTCCAGGTCAAGGGCAAGGACGGCAAGGACGAGCCCAAGGTCGAGATCGCCGCGGACGGCTTCACGCTGTCAAACGCCGTCTACTGGCGAGGTGACAACTGCTACATCAGCGATACTTTCGTTGTGGATGACGGCGAGATGGTCGAAGGCGCCAGCTATATCTATAAGATCACGCTGGAGGAGATGAAGGCGGGCAAGGTCACGGTGGGCGAAAAGCACATCGTTGCCAAGCTGAAGACGATCAAGCGAGGCCGGGGCGACACGGCCGGCGCTGACGGCATCACCTTCGACGCCGAGGGCAACATGTACTGCGGCAACTTCGGCGACGGGCGGATCTTCAAGTTCGAAATGAATGCCGACGGCACGGTCAAGAGCACCAAGTGCATCATCGACAACGAAAAGCTCATGCCCAGCGCCGACGGGATGTTCTGGGACGAGAAGAGCAACATGATCTACATCGCCGAGTCGGCCTCCAACGCCATCCGCAGGTTCTCGCTGGACGGCAAGACGATCGAAACAGTCTGGGAGAATGACGACACGACCGGGGCCGACGGGCTGCTCGACCAGCCGTGCGAGGTCATCATCCGCAGCACCAAGGGTGACGACGGTAAAGTGACCGACGAACTGATCAGCGTGGACTTCGATATGTCGTTCCCGGGCCTGAAGAACAAGGCGTACGACAAATGGCACGGCCTGCACGTTATCAGACTCGACCCGGACCGCGGGAAGAAGAAGTAGCAGACCACCCACGCGCAACGTTTGGCGGCGTCCCGTGGAGACCGCTGAACATGGAATAGCGACGTGTTCATCCGCAAGAAGATGAACAGATGGAGTATCTGATGGGCATCATCATCCTGGTGCAACGCGCGGAGACGGCCTGAAATGCCTGAGATGACCTCCGCTGAACGGGTGATGCGGGTCCTTCGAAGGGAAGAGCCCGACCGGGTCCCCCACTTCGAGTGGCTAATCTCGCGCAAGGTGCGCAAGGCCCTCTGCGACGGCTGCCCGACCCACAACGAGTTCGCCGTGCGGATGGGCCACGATGCCATACTCGTGGGGCCGGACTTCAGCAAGGAGCAGGTCGGACCGACGCGATGGCGAAGCGAATGGGGTTACGTCAGCGAATACGGCGAGGAGGAGCACGGCATCGAGGTGGAGTCTCCCATTAGCACCATGGCCGACTTCGAGCGGTACAGCCCCCCGGACCCGCACGCCGCCAGCCGATACGATTCGGTGGAAAAGGCGGTGCGGGACTTCAAGGGCAAGATGGCCGTGGGCGTGCACCTGAACGACGTGTTCTCAATTCCGCGGTACCTGATGGGCATGGAGGGCCTGCTGATGGCAATCGCGGGCGAGCCGGAGCTGGTGGCCGGCCTCGTGAACATGTCGGTGGAGGTGAACCTGGTGATGGCCAAGGAAGTGGCCGCACGCGACGTGGACTTCATCTGGACGGGCGACGACTACGCCTACAACAGCGGCCCGTTCATGTCGCCCGACAGCTTCCGGGAGCTTTTTTATCCCGGCCTGTGCAGGGTCGCCCGCGGGTTCGCCGAGGTGGAGCTGCCCTTCATCAAGCACTGCGACGGCGACATCCACCCGATCATCGACATGATGATCGACTCGGGCATCACGTGCCTGGACCCGATCGACCCGCAGGGCGGCATGGACCTGGCCGAGGTCAAGGCGGCCTACAGCGACCGCGTAGCCCTGAAGGGAAACGTCAACTGCGGGCAGACGCTCAGCTACGCCACCGTAGACGAGGTTGTCGCCGAGACCAAGGAAGCCCTGCGCATAGGAGCGCCCGGCGGCGGGTACATCTGCTCGTCCAGCAATTCGATTCACTCGGCGGTCAAGCCGGAGAACTACAAGGCGATGATGGACACCATCAAGGAATTCGGGCGGTATCCGTTGACGATCTAGAGGTGAAAAGATGGACTTACTGATGGGCATTGATCTGGGCTCGACGAGCCTGAAGGCAATCGTGTACGACCTGGACGGCAAGCTTGTCGCGCAGGGCAGCCGCCCCACCGAGGTGCAGCACGTCGACAAGGATCACGGCGACTGGGCGGTCTGGTTGCCGGAGCAGATCTGGGGCGACACGGCCGCGGCGATCAAGGATGCCGTCGGGCAGCTCGACGATCCCGCGCAGATCCGCGCCGTAGCCGTAACCGGCATGGGCATGGACGGCGTGCCGATGGACGCCGACGGCAACTGGCTGTACCCGTTCATCAGTTGGCACTGCCCTCGGACGGCCCCGCAGCAGAAGTGGTGGATGGAGAACGTCGGAGCCGAGAAGCAGTTTTCCATCAGCGGCAATCCCGTCTGGGCGATCAACTCCGCCCTTCGCCTGCTCTGGATGCGCGAGCACGAGCCGGCCATCCTCGACAAGACCCACAAGTGGCTGCTCATCGAGGACTTCCTGAACTTCATGCTGTGCGGCGAGATCGCCACGGACTACTCGATGGCCTCGAACACGCTCCTGTTCGACCAGCGCAAGCGGGACTACTCCGACGAGCTGCTGTCGATCTCGGGCATCGACCGCGGCATACTGGCCGACCCACACCCCTCGGCAACGCCGCTGGGTAAGATCCACGCGAAGGCGGCTGAGGCCACGGGTCTGCCGGCCGGCACGCCCGTCATCCTCGGAGGCCACGACTTCCTCTGCGCGTGCCTGCCCGTGGGGGCGTTCAAGCCGGGCGTGGTCCAGGACGTGGTCGGAACGTGGGAGATCATCGTAGCCGCCACCGAGGAGCCCATCCTGACGAGCGAGGTCCTGAACATGGGCTGGTGGGTGGACTCTCACGTTGCCCGCGACACGTACGCCGCAATGGGCTCAGCCGTCGCGGGGGACATGCTCGAATGGTTCCGCAACCAGTTCGGCCAGGTCGAGGCCCAGAAGGCCGAGGCCGAGGGCGGCGTGGACTGGGACTACCTGATGGCCCTGGCGATGGAATCGCCTCCGGGCGCGAACGGCGTGATGTTCCTGCCGCATTTTTCGGGCAGCACGATACCTATCGCGGACGCGAATTCCAGGGGCGCGTTCGTGGGCCTGCGCAACATGACCGGGCGCGGCGACATGCTCCGCGCGATTATCGAGGGTCTCAGCTTCCAGTTCCTCGAGATCCTTCAGGGCGCGGAGACGGCCCTGAAGGTCACCCCCGAGAAGCTGGTTGCCGTCGGCGGGGGCGCCCAGAACGCCTTCTGGATGCAGACCAAGGCGGACATGGTCGGCCGCCCCTTCGAGACGCCCGAGATCGAGGAGGCCACCCCGCTTGGCGCGGCGATTCTGGCCGGCATCGGAGTGGGCCTCTACAAGGACGAGCAGGACGCCTTCGATCGCGTCTACAAGCCGGGCAAGGTCTATGAGCCCAACGCGGAGCTGGCGTCGCTGTACGCCGACCGGTTCGAGACTTACAAGGAACTGTACCCCGCGCTTGCTCCGATAAGCCGTCGGCTTGGGGGCGCGGAGACCTGATCGCCGACGCAACGCGCCGGAAAAAGGGAATTAACGCTTGAAACACGGGGCGGTTACCGTCAATATTTGCGTCAACGTCTGCCTCGCGTAAGGCAGTTTGCTCGCGACCGGCGCGGGTGACCCGACATCAGGACACCAAGCAAAGGAGTGTCAAATATGCCCGATCAACGCATGTCAATGAGCGTCAGAATCCGACTGAGCGCCATGATGTTCTTCCAGTTCATGCTGGTGGCCGTCTGGTTCGTGCCGCTGTCGGCGTACCTGGTGAACCTGAAGATGAGTGGCACGCAAATGGCGTGGATTCTCAGTTCGATGGCCCTGGGTTGCATCGGCTCACCCCTGATAGGCATGATCGCGGACCGGCACTTCTCGTCGCAGCGCGTCCTGGCCGTGCTTAACCTCCTGACGGGCGGCCTGCTTGCGGGCGCCGCGATGGTGACGACCCCCGGGGCGGTCTTCGTCATGTTGCTGCTGGCGATGCTGTGCTACATGCCCACCTGGGGCCTGACCAGTGCGATCGCGATGACACACAGCCCCTCGGAGAAGTTCCCGCAGATCCGCGTGTTCGGCTCGATCGGCTGGGTCGCCGCCGGGCTGTTCAGCATCGTGGCAATCAAGGTGTTCCAGGTGAAGCTATTCGACGGAACGTCGATCCCGCTGTTTTGCGGTGCGGGCGTGGCGCTGGCAGGTGCCCTGCTCGCGATGATTCTGCCGAATACCCCGCCACCGGCGAAGGGACAGAAGGCGTCGGTGGTCGATGCATTGGGCCTGCGATCTCTGTCGCTGATGAAGGACTTCCAGTTCTCCATCCTCATCATCTGCACGCTGATCGCGACGATCCCGTTCTCGGCGTACTGGTCATACTGCGGGGCGTTCCTGAAGGACCAGGGCTTCAAGTACATAACCGTCACGATGGGGTGGGGTCAGGCCGTGGAGATGCTCTTCATGCTGCTGGTGCCCATCGCCTTGGGCTTCATGGGGCTGAAGCGGGTGATGGTCATCGGACTGGCAGCAATGCTGGCCCGGTATGCGGCCTTCATGCTGGGCGGTACCTACGGCATGGATTCGCTATACTTCGCGGCCATCCTCGTCCACGGAATCATCTTTGGCTTCTTCTACGTCGGCGGACAGATATACATCGACCGCAAGGCGCCGAAGGAGATGAAAGCCCAGGCGCAGGGTTTGGTCTTCCTTGTCAGCTTCGGCGTCGGGCTGTTGATCGGCAACTTCGTCAACGGCGCACTGCTTGAGATAGGCGTTGCGGAAGGCGGCGCGAAGAACTATCACCTGATGTGGACGGTCAGCGCGGTCACGACCGCGGTCCTCCTCGTGCTGTTCATGCTGCTGTTCCGGGACCCGGTGGCCGCAAAGGGCGCCGAGAAGAAGACCGAGGAAATCGGCGAGACCGAAGCGCCTGCCGAAGCCGCGACCGCCCAGGCGCCCGCGGTAGAGTAACTGCCTTCCGGCGCGACATTAAGTCGGGCGGTTTTTCAGAACCCCATGCCCCGCCGCTGCGCGCGGCGGGGCTGGCTTAATAAAGGAAGCTACGATGGCCAAATATCTACTGGGAATCGACAACGGGGGCACGGTGGCCAAGGCGGCGCTGTTCGATCTTGCGGGCAAGGAAATCGCAGTTGCCTCCGACAAGACGCCCGCCCTGTCGCCCCAGGCCGGTTGGGACGAAAAAGACACCGAGAAGCTCTGGCAGGCCACCGCCCAGGCGATCAAGGACGTCCTGGCACAGTCGAAGATCGACGCCGGCCAAATCGCCTGTATCGCCTGCACCGGACACGGCAACGGGATCTATCTCGTGGACGCCGAGGGCAAGCCGGTTCGCAACGCGATCGGCTCGGCGGACAGCCGCGCGCGGGAATACTGTGATAAGTGGGTGGCCGACGGCCTCGACGAGCAGATCCGCCCCAAGACAATGCAGTCGATCTGGCCGGGCCAGCCCAACGCCCTGCTCTGCTGGCTGCGCGACAACGAGCCCGAGGTCCTCGAAAAGACAAGGTGGGTGCTGATGTGCAAGGACTTCATCCGCATGCGCCTCACGGGCGAGCCCTACGCCGAGCTGACCGACATGTCCGGCACGAGCCTGATGAACGTGGGCACGGGCCAGTATGACGCCGAGGTGCTCGATGCGTTCGGCATCGGCGAGATGCAGAAGTTCTTCCCGCCGCTGAAGGCCTCGTCGGACCTATGCGGCAAGATAACGGCTGAGGCGGCCGCCCTGACTCACCTGGCCGAAGGAACACCCGTAGCCGGCGGAATGTTCGACATCGACGCCTGCGGGCTGTCGTCGGCTATTACCGACGAAAGCCAGCTCTGCATGATCCTCGGCACGTGGGGCAACAACCAGTACATCTCCCAGACGCCGGTGGTCGACAAGGACGTCTTCATGACCTCGTGCTACTCGATTCCCGGCCACTACCTGATGCTCGAGGGCAGCGCGACCTCGGCGAGCAATCTGGAATGGTTCATCGACCAGTTCATGGCCGCCGAGGCTGAAGCCGCCAAGCAGCAGGGCAAGAGCGTCTACGATATCATCAACAAGGCCGTCGCTTCGACCAAGCCCACCGACACGGGGATCATCTTCTTCCCGTTCCTGAAGGGATCGAACATGGATCCGGACTCAACGGCGTGCCTGATCGGGCTTTCCGAGCGGCACACGCGGGGCCACGTGCTGCGGGCGGTCTACGAGGGCGTGCTCTTCGGCCACATGACCCACCTGGAGCGGCTGCTTAAGTTCCGCAAGATGCCCGAGCGCATCCGCCTGTCCGGAGGGGCCGCACGAAGCGACGTGTGGGCACAAATGGTCGCCGACATCTTCCAGGTGCCCGTCGACGTGCCCGAAGGCAGCGAGCTGGGCGCCCTGGGCGCTGCGATCTGCGCTGCGGTTGCGGCCGGTTGCTATGAATCATACCAGGCCGCATGCGACGCCATGGTCACGTTCTCCCGAAGCTACGAGCCCAACCGGGACCTGGCCGACGTCTACAAGAACAAATATGCCCGCTACAAAAGGGCGCTGGAAGCGATGGCCCCAGCCTGGAAGGAACTTGTCTGGGATCGTTGACTGGTCAACGAAGCTTACGGCTTGAGGACCACGCGGAGGGACTCGCCGGATTTCATCAGATCGAAGGCATCGAAGATGCCGTCCAGGGGCAGGATGTGTGTGGCGATCATGCTGCCGTCAATCTTGCCGCTGGTGAGCATCTCGACGGCCGCCCTGACGTGCTCAGCCCTTGAGTCGCTCGTGCCGACCACGCGCAGCTCGCCGTAGTGGAGGGTCCGGGAATCGATGTTGAGCATGTTCTTTCCAACCGGCAGCGAGGCGAACAGGCAGACGGTTCCGCGTTTGCGGACGAGGTGGACGGCCTGTTCCTGTGGCTCGGCGGCTGGGGCGGCCACGATGCAGATGTCCGCGCCGAGGCCCTCGGGCGTTTCGGCCTTGACGATCTCGGCCAGGTCCTGCTTGGCGGGGTTGACGGGTACGTCGCAGAACGATCCAGCCCTGGCGAGTCGCGCCTCGTTGGGCTCGGAGAGGATGATCTTTCCGGCGCCTCGCGCGCGTGCGACCAGGGCGTTCAGCAGCCCCATCGGCCCGCCCCCCATGACCAGGACCGTATCGCCTTCGGCGATGTTGCAGTGCTCCAGGGAGTTGACGGCGCAGCTGACGGGCTCGGCCAGGGCGGCGTGCTCGGCCTTGATGCCTTCGGGAACCTTTACAACGTGTCCGCCGCTCAGCGCCGGAGCGGGAATTACGCAATACCCGGCCATCCCGCCGTTGTACGAGAATCCCATCGGGGCGATGTTCTGGCAGATGTTGCGCCAGCCGCGCTTGCAGTAGAGGCACTGCCCGCAGGCGACGCTGGTGGCCATCACGATCCGGTCGCCCGTCTTCAGGTCGCCGGCCGCCGCTTGCGGGCCGATCTCCTGAACGATACCCGTAAACTCGTGCCCCATCACCGTCGCCGGCTTCATCCGCGGATTGCCCACGTTGAACGTCTTGAGGTCCGAGCCGCAGACGGCGCAGGCGTCGACGCGCACGAGCATCTCGTCGGCCCCGCAGGCCGGCACGGGAACATCCTCAATGCGGACGTCGCCCGGCCCGTGATACACCACCGCCTTCATTGTCGCTGCCATGATTTGCGTTGACCCGCCGCGGGAGTATCCCGCATCAGTAGTCGCCGCCTTCGTCGGCCGGAGCGTCTTCGCAGATCGCCTTCGTGCCGCCGGCGGCGCCCAGACGCTTGCACCCCTGATCGAGATAACCGACGGCCGTCTCGTAGGTCCGCACCCCGCCCGAGGCCTTCACGCTCATGCAGTCGCCGACGGTCTTGATCATCACGTCAATCGCTTCGGGGGTGGCCGGGCCGTCGGCGAAGCCGGTGGAGGTCTTCACGAAATCCGCGCCGGCGTCGCGGGCGATGCCGCAGGCCTGGGCAATCTGCTCGGGCGAGAGGTAGCAGGTCTCGAGGATCACCTTAACGAGGATATCGCCGGCGGCCTTCGCCTCGGCGACCACGGCCTCGATGTCGCGCTTCACCCAATCACAGTCGCCCGACAGGAACTTGCCGACGTTCATCACCATGTCCAGTTCCTTCGCGCCGTCGCGGATGGCGAGCTTGGCCTCCAGGGCCTTAACCGCGGGCTGGTGCGCGCCGTTGGGGAATCCGATGACGGCTGACGGCACCACGCCCGAGCCGGCCAACTGCTTGGCCGCCAGGGCTACGTCGGTCGGGCGGACACATACGGTGGCCACCTGGAATTTCTTGCCTATCTCGCAGTTGTCGATGATGTCCTGGTCGGTCATGTTGGGCTTGAGAACGGCATGGTCGATGGTCGCGGCCACCTTGCTTCGAGTCCACTTGGTCATAATTCGCTTTCTCCATCAGGCTCTTGAGCGCGGTCAACTGTCAATTCCTGCCTATCCCCAGGGGACAGGCGCAATCGTTAGTGCATTTCCCGCCCACCGGTGACGTTGATCGCCTGGCCGGTCATGTAGTCCGCCCTGCCGGAGGCGAGGAAGCACGTGAGATTCACGACGTCCTCAACGTGCGCCAGCCGCCCGAGCGGGACCTTGGCGGTGAATTTCTCAACGATCTGATCCATCGACAGGTTCATGGTCTTGACGTAATCCGACGAGATTTTGTCCCATACGCCTGTGGCCTCGGTAATCCCCGGGCAAACGCAGTTCACGCGAATCCCATCTCCGGCCAGCTCGAACGCCAGGGCCTGCGTCAGTCCGATGATCGCCGCCTTGGCCGAGGAGTAAGGGCTAATCAGGGCCGAGCCGGTCTTGCCCGACTTGCTCGAGAAATTCACGATGCTCCCGCCGCCGGAGGCCTTCATGATCGGAACCACCTCCTTGATGAACAGGAACGTGCCCTTGACGTTCACGGCGAAGACCAGGTCCCAGTTGTCTTCGGTGATCTGCTCAACCTTGCCGCCCTCGCCAACCGTGCCGGCAACGTTCACCAAGACGGCAATTTCCCCACCGAAGGCCTCGACAGCCGCCTTCACGACCTTCTTGACCTGCTCGTGATCGGTAACGTCTGCGGCAAGGCCTTTGCAACCGTCGCCAAGTTCCCCGCAGATCTCATCCAGTTTCGCCTGGTCGAGGTCGGTAATGAACACCTTCGCGCCCAGCTGGCAGAATCGCTGGGCAAGTCCGTGTCCGATGGACCCTGCGGCCCCGGTCACCAGAGCAACCTTGTCCTCAAATTCCATCACGTTCTCCCTTTGCCATGCGGCTTCAATTATTGACCCCCCGGCCGTCCAGGACCGGGGGGGCCGATTCTAGTTATCCACGCCCCCTACCTCAAAAACATGCTGCCGGGATTACGCCTTTAGGAAGAAGTCGTTCATGACCTTGTCGGAATGCCTGACGCCGCTGTTGTCATGAACGTTGGCCACCTCGGTGAGGATGACGCCTTCCGGGCCGGCAAACTGCCAATGCCTGGCGCCCACTCTGTTCAGGGGCGTAAAATCCCCGGGGCCGCATATCACCTCATGCTCCGTCGTAACTTTGCCCTTCATGTGGCATTTGGGGACGACCACTTCCTTGCTGAGGTTGGGCTTGCCCTCGCCGACCACGTGCGACAGGCCGTAGCGAATCAGCCAGCCCTCCCGCTTCGCTGGATTCTTCTCCGTCTTCAGGTGCCAGTGTTCCGGCAACATCTGGCCCGGCAGGAGGTAGATGTCCATCTGCATGTAACGATCCTTCTCATTGTTTACCCACATCCTTGCCCCGAGGCCGACCTTCGTGAACTGCCCGATACCGTAATCCGATACCCAGAGATTCTCCTTCATCTCCTTGTAGACGGGATAGCCGTGATATTTCATCACCGTAATGTAGGCCTCCTTGCCCTTGTCCTCGATGAACTTGCCGTCCTTGCCGTAGAACTCCGAGTTCTTGAACTTGATGCTTACCTTGCTGCCCGTTGCGCCTGTCGCGCCGCACCCCGCCGGGGCTTCTTTCGCAGCGCCCCGCGCCGAAGCCGAGACCGCAGCCAGCCCTGCCGCTGAGCCCGCCGCCGTGAGCAGTGAACGCCTGTTCATGGTTTGTTTCTTACTCATTTTTTGACCCTTTCCGGTATTTTCCCGCCCTTATCGACTTTCTCCGGTGCGGCCACACGATCGGACCGCAAGGCAGACAGTGCCAGCCTCTCCGGGTGCGATTCTCGCAGGTATAAGAATAGCAATTCCCGCGCCCGCCGCAAGCACGAAAACCCGCAGCGGCGACTGACACCTTTACGAAAACAGGCCGGCAGCGGACTATTGCAATAGCGATGCGTTGCTGCTTTAATCTTCGTTCTGGCAGGTCCCGGAAGGGCCGTGTACGACAGGCCGCCGGGGCGAGTTATCTCTTGCTTGAAAGGAGCACGTTATGTTGCGGAAGCATAGAAAGAGCGTCACCGGTTTCCTGAGCGCCGTATTGGTCTTGGCGGTTGCGGCAATCCTGACGGGCTGCGGGCCTTCGAACCTGAAGACGCCGTCGATCGCGGTGAACCTTCCCGAGGAGCACAACACGCCCGACGGCATGACGCTCGACTCGAAGAACAACATCATCCTGGGCTGCCCGAACTTCAACACGAACGTGAAGGGCAACGAGCAGCCGGTGTGGCTGATGAAGATAACCCCGGCTGACAAGCTGGAGAAGTACTTCAAGCTGCCCGTACACCCGGAAACCAAGAAGGCCTGTCCGCTGGGCATCGCCTTCGGCTCGGACGGGAACCTCTACATCGCCGACAGCCAGGGCCTCGGCGGGAACAACAATTACAAGTCGCGCCTGCTGAAGCTGACGGTCAAGGACGGCAAGCCCGTCAAGTGCGAGGTGGTCGTGGAGGGGCTCGTCGTTGCCAACGGCGTGGCCTGCTGGGGCGACAGCGTCTATGTGTGCGACTCGTCCCTGGAGCCTGAGCCCAAGTCGTCGCCTATAAAGAGCGCGGTGTATCGCTTCAAGCTGTCGGAGCTTGACGGCAAGAAGGTCATCAAGCTTAAGCCCGGCGGCAAGGACCCGCACATTGCCTGCATCCTCACCACGAAGAACGAGGATTGGAAGGTCGGCGCCAACGGCCTCGGCTTTGCCAAGGACGGCACGATGTACGTCTGCAACTTCGGCGATGCGGAGCTGATCGCCGTGAAGCTGGACAAGGACGGCAAGGCCGTCTCGCAGAAAGTTGTCGCCGGCGGCGGGCCGATGAAGAGCGCCGACGGCCTGAAGGTCGATCCCAAGACCGGCCTGGTTTACATTGCCGACTTCCTCGGCAACGCCGTGCACTGCGTGGACCCCAAGACCGGCAAGATCACGGTTATCGCAAAGAACGGCCTGACCGACGGCAGCAACGGCGAGTTGGACAAGTGCTCGGAGGTCTGCCTTCGCGGCAACAGGCTGTACGTAGCCAACATCGACCTGAGCTTTGACGGTAACACGTACGACAAGCCGCACACTATTTCCGTCATCGAGCTGGACACCGACTAAGGCCGTCCTCCTGACGAGGATCGGCGGGGCGGAACCGGCGATGTGGCGCTGCGGGCGTGAGCCTAGCTGCCAGGCCGCGTCGTCGGCTTCTTCCCCTTCACGGGCCGCCTGGGAAGGTCCAGCTCCTCAAGGATCTTCTTCGCTGTGTAGCCCTGCCTGCCGATCTTCTCCATGGCCGCCCTGTAGACCTCGGCTGCTATGGAGAGCAACATTACTTCCTCGTTGCTCAGGCCGGCAACGTCCTCAGCGACCATGTGCCAACTGCCGTCTTTCTTCACGAAGTGCTTGGTCGATTGCTCCGGCTTAATGATGCACGTGGCCTTGTCGCCGCTGACATCGAAGGTGACCTTCTCAATCCAAGTCTCGTCGGTGAGTCTCTCCCTGATGTGCTTTTCGACTGCGCCTTGGCCGTAGGCGTTCATAAGGGCCCGGAAGAATCTGGACTGGGCGATCCTCAGTCCGGCCAGCGCCTCCAGCTTTCGCGCCTGCTCATCCGAGACGTCAAAGCAGGCAACGAAGTCGTACTTGTTGCCGTACCTGAGGGCCTTGGCCATGTTCTCAAGGGCCTCCCTGGGCGAGGCAACCTTCCTCTGCATCAACTGTATGGGCATCTCTGGGCCGACCTTGCCGGTTGCTGCTTGGTCGGGCAGCGGCAGCTCGATCCGACCGCGGCAGACGCCCCACTCCCGCGATCCTATTTGCCTGACGTACAGCACGTAGTTGCCTTGCACGCTGACAGGCCGAACCGCAGGCCCGGAATAGCTGACAATGCTCCCAAGGGCGCCGGTAACGCGAATCCACTCGCCCTGCACCATCCAGGCCGTGTGGCTCGCCGGATCGTGGATGGCCAGGCCCTGGCCCATGTCGTGTGAGGTCAGCATCATTGTTGTAGACGTCGGCCCGGGGCCTATGGCTACCAAGTTGGGCACCGCCTGGTAGAGCTTGTTGCTCTTGCGATCCCAGATGCGGCTCAAGCGGCTGCGCTGCTTTCGCCGGTCGCCCGCGGGCCCGGGCGCCACGTCAATGTAGTAAAGGAACCGCCCGTCGGCGGTCCATTGCGGGCTGCGCTGCTCAAGGTCCAGGGTGTCCGCGTGACGCGTCGGAAGCGCGGCGATCACCTTTTCCTCTTTAAGGTCGTACAGCACGAGCTCGGGCGGAGCCGGTTCGCGCGTGGTCCGGACGCCTCTGCGGCTTGACGGTAGCACCAGCGGTATCACGTCGGCAACGGGGCAGGCGATCAGCGGAAGGCCCCAGATATTGAGCTTCTTGAGTTTCAGTTTGTCGGCCGGCGTTACGTATACCCCGAGATCTTCCCGCCGCCTTTCGACGGTGCAGACAATGAGCCTTCCGCCGGTTTGGTCGAACGACGCCACAAGTCTCTGTCCGGTCAGGCCGAGCCTTATGAGCTTGTCTTCGGGAATGTCGTAGATGGCCAGTTGCTGCCTTTCCTCTTGGTCGTCGAACTGGCCGTTCTTGTTCTTATCCACGCCGGCCCCCAGCACTATCCTTTTGCCGGCGGCGTCGAAGATGTTCATCGACAGCATCCACAGCAGCATCTCGTTACACGGTTCCACGTAGGACGGGACCGGCAGGACCTTCTGCTGCCTCGTCTCCAGGTCGAGCAGGATCAGGTCGTGCCCCCAGCGAATTCTGCCCCGTTCGTCCGGTTCCAGAACGCGCCGGCGAACGTACAGCAGCCGCGTGCCGTCGGGACTGAGCTTCATCGGACCCGGGGCACGGTCCGTCGTGATGCCAAGCTCGTTGGTGACCTTGAAGATCACCTTCTCATCGATGATCTTCGCCCACGTGGCGGGCCAGGGGTCCGGCTTTCGACCCTTCGGGGCGTCAGGTTTCGGCCCGGCCGGCTGCTGGCCCCAAGCCGCGCAGACAGCACCGCCCAGCATCAGCAGCACCAATGTCGTCCTGATCGTCCTCATTCTCTTATCTCGCGCGAAACGATGAAGCCGTCCCTCCAGCCAGCCAAGCCCGTGCAGTTCCCGCTCCAGGCTCCAGTATATGGCCGCAGTCGCCGACGCTCCAAAGCCAATTCCGCCTTCGCAGCCGCTTCGGCTGCGAAGGCGGGAAGCTATGGCGACGGAGCGAGCCGCAGAGGCCTCAGACATTCTGAGATCTTGTCGGGACCACTGTCCGCGCCGCCAAGCCGTCGAGCCCAAAGGGCTCAAATTCGAGAGCCCGGGGCAACGCCCCGGGTCCTGGGGGGCCACCCCACATAGAGCCCTGAAAGGGCGATACAAGCAAGTGGTAGCGCCCTTTCAGGGCTTTGGTTTTTTTGCAAACCCTGTTCCCAGGGCTTCGCCCTGGGCTGGTGAATCTCAGCCCTTCGAGCTTGACAGAAGACACCAAGGCGACTTTTTCAACAGGCCCAATGTCACGACGACGTTCAGGCCGGGTCTGTTGCGAGCGTCCCTACTCAAATCGCTTCGTGCGGGGAATGAAGTTCTTCCGGGTCTGCTTCCACCAAACGCGGAACTCCGCGATGAACTTCCGGCGTGCTGCCTGATCGGACTCCACGAAGGTCACGAAATCGTAGCGACCGGCCAACCTGCCAATAGTCCAGGCCGCATGCTTTCTTACTCCGGCGTCTTCTGAAGAAAGCTCCTCAATTTGCCGGTCGATCTCGCGCACAGCCCACTTGTTGAAGTCGATCTGAACACTCGCCTTCCCAAGGGCGCTGGGGAACTGTTTCAGGAGAGCTTGGACCAATTCCTTGGGAAAGACGGCCTTATTGTGGCTCATATTCAGCCCGACGAGGGCTGTGTGGTTGCCTTTCCCGCTGGGCCACAACAGGTGCCAGTTGCCCGTATCCTCACCGTCGACGAAAAGGACAAGCTGACCGTGATGCTCCTCCAAGGCCATCCGGTCCGCGTCCGCGAAGAACCACCCAATCGCATCATGGACCAAGAACCGCGAGGAGGGATAGACCGCAATCGCGACGCTTATGCTACCGCCGCCGGTACCTATGGCCGGCAAGTATCTGGCTCTCAAAGTGGCCACTGGAAAATGCGTCTTGCGGAGCTTGTACCGGTCCCCCGGCGGCAGCAGATACTTCTCGCGGAGGATCCATCCTCGGTCCACCTTGGGGAAGGAAACCTTCTCCAGGCGAAGGTCGTGTTGATTCTTTTTCCACGGTTTCATCACTCTTGGTCGCCAGTAGGGACTGAAGCCGGTCACGACCTTTTGGCGGTGTTTGAAGTCCTTGCGGGCGCCCCTCCACCACGCGCGGAATTGCTTGATGAGTTTCGCGCGAGCGGATATGTCGGATTTCAGGAAGGCCCCGGCATTGAGTTTTCCGCCGGTCAGGGCATGGATGTGCTTTGCCGCCAGGGCGACCAGGTCGGCCTCGGGCGAAGACAGGTCCTCCAGGCGACGGTCTATCTCCCGAACGGCCCACTGGTCATAGGTGATCTCCAGGTCTTCCCCCTTGAGGGTGCTTGGGAACTGCCGCAGAAGAGATTTCACCACCCCTGCCGGTAGCTCGCCTACCCGCTGGCTGAAGACGACCACGAACGTATCCTTCCCGCTGGGCCACCATAGGCCAAGGTCTTCGTGGTGTGTCACATAGGCGCCGACCGTTTGATCCGAATGTTTCTCCGCCCTTACGCGCTTGGCGTGCGTCAGCCAGTAGCCGACCATGTCGTGTTCGAGGAACCTCGGGCGAGAGTGTACCTGGATACAGATCAGCGCTCGGTGCCTGAGACTGCCCCCACGATCTTTCGGGGGGGTGTATTTGACCCGCAGATGGCCCGCGACGTCTTTACGGGGAAGATAGAACGCCCCCCCCCTGGAGATATAAGCTGCCCGACCGTCCGTCCTGGCCCGCCTGGCCTGCCATTTCAGCCAGCCGCCGATCTTGTCGGGCAGATCCACCTTCATCAGCTTCTCGCGAACCTTCTGCCACTCGGGGTCCTTGTCTTGTGGCTCCGCACCGCGGATCGATTCGGGCCCGCCCGCCATCGTCGTCAGGCATAGCAAAACGACTGCGCATCCTCGAACGTACCTGCTCATTGCGAATCCCCTTTGACGCGACCTTCGCGCCTCAACCGCACGCTCGCGACCATCCGGCCATCTTCATCGACATTTCCCGCTGAGCTCTTGCCCACGGCCGTCGTGGGTGGTTTCAATCATTGTGCCGCGGTGACGACCC
>SDBT01000347.1_pt1 | contig 71509 bp, 64 predicted proteins | sample 2277101 | NCBI WGS metagenome assembly SDBT01 (sample SAMN10404973, study PRJNA504765) | marine sediment metagenome | isolation source: marine sediment core GS10_PC15, 103 cmbsf | place: Arctic Ocean: Southern Knipovich Ridge | collected 2010
GCTTTCCGGGTTGAGGTAAATGATTTCTTGGAAAGTTGACCAGGCCCGGGCGGTGCTGCCGGCCTGCAGGTGCAGCCGGCCCAGATCGAATAGCAGCTGCTGATTCAACGGCTCCGCCGCCAACGCCCGTTGCAGGTACTCCTCAGCCGATCGATACTTATGGTTACGGGCCTGGATATCCGCCAAAGCCACCTGCGTTGACGGGTCGTTCGGATTTTCAGCGGCCCGGCGCTCAAGTTCCTGTACCCGCTCATACTCGCCTTCGAAACGGAAGCGCTGATTCATAGGCACGCTGTCCGCCGGGGCCAGGCGCGCCAGCCGGCGGGCGGTGCGGCGGTTCAGGGTTGCCAATTGTTCGTTTAGCGCAGTGATCTTCGCGGTCATGTCTCGCAGCTCGGTCTCGGTGTAGGTCTTGGCCACCGGCTGGGCGGGGGGTCTACGACGCCGTCGGGGTCGGGACTGCCTCTGTGAAGGAGGCCGCCGGCGAGTCACCCCGGATGCGGGGGCTGTAGTATCCGCTGAGGCGGAAGGACGTTTACGCCGAGGGCGCGGTTTTTTGCTGGTCTCCTGCTGATCGCCGGCGACGTCCACAGCCGGGGTCGGGGGAGTGCTACCGGCCGACAGCGGTTCGCCCGCCAGCAATAGTGCCGACCAGGTTAAAATCAGGTAAGGTTTGAGTGCCGAAATAGTGCGCATTGGCCGCCGGCTAAGATTATCCCTAAGCAGCCCTGGATGCAAGCTTTAGCCTCTGGCTTGGTGAGCCCCATCCTTGGGTCTCTAAACGGTTGGCTGGAACGGTCAATCCCCAGGGGGCGCTGCCCCGGACCCGGCCAGTAGATCCTGCTGCCGGCCCTCCTGAAGCTCGTGGATCTTACGCAATGGTTTTTCCAGCTGGTTAGTGCGAGTGTTCACTAAAGCAGTATATTTCTCTTTGGCCCGGTCCAAGGCCCCACCCATTTTTTCCATCTCAACCACATACTTGTCCCACTGCTTTTGAAACTGGATCAATAGGGACATGAATTCTCCGGTCCGCTCCTCCATCGCAAAGGTGCTCACCGCCTTGCGCACCAGGGAAATCACCGCATAAAGCGTGATAGGCGAGCAGAGGATGATGTGGTTTCCCAAGGCGTAATCCAGCATTTCCGGGTCATTCTGATGGATAAAACCGTAAACCGATTCGTTGGGGATGAACACAATTACATAGTCCACCGTGCCGCCGACGGGGTCGATATACTCCCTGGTAGTCACATCTTTCAGGTGCGTCCTGACCTGCCGCAGGAATATTTTCTTGGCCTCTTCCCTCTCAAACTCTGAATCCGCGGCCAGGAAACGTTCGTACTGATCGATGGGAAATTTGACATCGAGGTTGATCTTCTTATCGGGTGGCAGACGGAAAGTATAATCCGGACGTGCACCGCTGCCAACCGTAGTCTGAGCGGTGTAATCGATCCCTTTGATCATCCCTAGGATATTTAAAATATCCTCGACCAGGCGCTCGCCCCATTTGCCCCGTTGTTGTGGAGAAGCGAGAACTTTGTGCAGTTTTTCAGCCGTGGTGCGCAGTTTTTCAGTCTGCTCTTTACTGGAGGCTAACCCCTCCTCCAGCTTAGTAGACTTTTCCGCCAAGTCCTTCAATGTATCACCCATCTGGTGCAGGTTCGCGTCGATGAGCTTCTTCTTGGATTCCAGGTGCTGATCGCTCTCTTTACTGAGAGCCTTGAATTTCTCTTCAGCTAATTGCAAAAACTGGTCACTTGAGATTTTCAGTGCCTGATTGGAGAGCGCCGCGAAAGTATCCTTGAAGCGCTTATCCAGCTGGTCCCGCTCGCCCAGTTCACGCTGGGCTGCTTCCAGCCGCAGCCGCGCCTCCTGGAGTCCAGCGTCAAGCCTCAGCCGGGCGAACAAGTATCCCCCAATTAACCCCGCACCCAGGGCCAACAGTACCAATAGAATCCACACCCAAGTGGCCATCTTTCGCTCCGGAATTTGGCTGCGCCCCGACAGCTCTGCCAAGTCGCGCCGGTGAGTAGAGTTATCGGGGAATTTACAGTTTATTGAGTGGCGCGGGGTGCAAACCGGGCCGGGCCTCTACCTGGAAGGCCGGCCGGGTGCGCCTGATGATCGAGGCCACCAGCTCCAGATCGTAGTTCCACTGCCGCCGGTCCTGGTAGCGGCCGGCGAATTTCACCAGGTCCGCCAGCTCCAGTAGCTGGCCCACCAGGGTGGCGATTTCGATTTCTTCCACCTTGCGCGGCAACACCCGCTGAATCTCGGAAGTGGTCATCTCCAAAGCCCGGAACAGGTAGCGCAGCTCCAGGTAGCGCCGCAGGATGCGGGAGAGTTCCAGGTAGTGTTCACTCGCCCGGGCTTGATCATAACCGAGTTCTCGTAGCCGCGCTAGGTCGTCCAAGGCTGCCCGGCCTGGATAGATCCGACTGCCCTTAATGCCTGTCGGAAGGGGTGCAGTCCGCCGCCGCCAGATCAGCACCATGATGCCCAGCAATAAGATCAGTAACAACACCCGCAGCAGTCGGGTACGGGGATCAGTGAGGATCACCGGTAACATACTTTTGATATTCCGAATATCCTGCTCCTCACCGGTGAGACTGGTGACCACGAAGACCGCCAGCGAGTCGGTTTCCAGCAGATGCTCAGAGCCATCCGGGAGAACGTACTTGACCGGGATACCAGGTAACACTATCCGCCCCAGCTCCCAGAAACTGAACACATATTCAGCGAACCGCGGCCCCAGGTTGGTCTCCAGGAGGCTGACGACCGGGTTAGCAATCTCCAGCTGCGGAAAATGCGGCACCGCTCCCGGCGCCAGGTCCACGACTAGCCGCAGTTGCACCGGTTGCCCAACTTGTACCGTATCGGTGCTCCAGTGAGCCGTAATACCGTTACCCTGGGCCTGAAGGACAGCGATCAGGAAAAGTATGGCGGTGGCAGGGACTCTCAATGGCGAGTGGAGCGGGTGATAAAGTAGTTCATCAGTGGTTGCACGTAACTCTGGTGGGTATTGATGGAGATCAGATCGATGGAATTCCGCCGGCAGAATTGCTGGAAAACGGTGCGGCGTTCTTCAACTTGCTGGCTGAACTGTTCTCTGATCGCCAAAGAGGCAGTATCCAGCCAGGCTGACGCACCGGTTTCCGGATCGTACCATTTCACCAAACCCAGATTGGGTAGATCTTGTTCGGATGGATCTTCCAGGCGCAAAAGGATCAGATCGTGTTTACGGCCCACCATTTTCAGGGGAATATCAAATCCTTCGTCCAGGAAGTCGGACAACAGAAAGATAACCGCGCGCCGCTTCAATACCCGCAGCAAGTATTCCAGCGCCAAGTCGATGCGGGTACTGCGCCCCACCGGATCATGGTAAACCAGGTCACGGATGACTCGCAGCACATGAGCCCTGCCCTTTTTGGGAGGAATGAACTTCTCCACACCGTCACTGAAGATGACCAGCCCAACCTTGTCATTATTCTTGATGGCACTGAAGGCCAGCACGGCGGCAATTTCAGTGGCAATATCGCTTTTCAAGGCTGCCCCGGTGCCGTACATGGAAGAGCCACTACCGTCCACCGCCAGTACCACGGTGAGTTCCCGTTCCTCGTCGAAGCGTTTGATGAACGGTTTACCGAATCGGGCGGTGACATTCCAATCGATGGCGCGGATGTCATCGCCAGGCAGATATTCGCGTACTTCGGCGAACTCCATCCCCTGTCCTTTGAATACCGAGTGGTACTCACCGCCGAAAATGTCGTTCACCAGATGCCGGGTATGGATTTCAATATACCGGACTTTCTCTAGTATCTGGGCGGGAATCATGGTTGCCTCGACCGGGTGGTATACAAGCAGCTGGAGGCTATCAGGCGCACCCGGGGATTGTCAGGGGGTCGGGATAGTCTCGAACAGTCGGTCGATAATGTCTTCAGTGGTAACATTTTCGGCTTCCGCTTCATATGTCAGCAGAATTCTATGCCTCAACACCGGCCGGGCTACATCCCGGACATCATCCAGGATCACATACCCCCGGTGGTTCAGGAAAGCCCGGGCGCGGGAAGCGATGGCGGTATAGATGGTGGCCCGAGGCGAAGCCCCGAAGGCTATTAAGTCCTTGAGATCGTTCAGGCCGGCCTGGGCGGGATTCCGGGTGGCGGTCACCAGATCCACGATGTACTGCTGGATATTCTCTGCCAGGTAGATGGCGTTGACCAGCTTCCTGCTCTTGAGCACCTGCCTGACCTTGACCACCGCCTTCACCTTGGGCAAGTCTGTTGTCATCGCCATCCGCTGCAGGATCAGCAGTTCCTCCTCCCGGGAGGGATAATCCACCAGCACCTTGAACATGAAGCGGTCTACCTGGGCTTCGGGCAGCGGGTATGTGCCTTCCTGCTCGATGGGGTTCTGGGTGGCCATGACCATGAACGGTTTGGGCAGGGCGAAGGTATCGGTGCCAATGGTTACCTGCCTCTCCTGCATAGCCTCCAACAGGGCGCTCTGCACCTTGGCGGGCGAGCGGTTGATCTCGTCCGCCAGGACAATATTTGTGAAGATGGGTCCCCGTTTGGTTTCAAAGGTCCCTTCCTTGGGATTGTAGATCGGGGTACCGATCAGATCCGCGGGCAACAGGTCGGGAGTGAATTGGATGCGCTGAAAGCGGGTGCCGATCAGGTGGGCCAACGTGTTGACCGTCATCGTTTTGGCCAGTCCGGGCACACCCTCCAGCAGCACGTGGCCATTGGAGAGCATGGTGATTAACAGCTTTTGGATCAGATCGTGCTGTCCGACTATCACCTGGCCGGTGGCCTGGCGCAACTGGTCGATGTAGCGGGATTCCCGGGCGATCTCTTCGGTCAGACCTACCAGGTCGGGACCCGCGGTGCTTGTTGCCACCGCTGTGCTAGTCGACATCCACTACGTCTTTCAGTTCATCGATCTCTTCCACCGGCCGGCCCAGGTTCTTCAATTCGAACCGTACCGATTCGCCCAACTCATGATTGGGATACTTCTCCAGGAACTGGTTATAGGCCTTTTCGGCCGCCTCCAAGTCATCCAGATAGTTGGCATTCACAAACCCAATCATGAACAACGATTTGACACCCTCATCACTATCCGGATAGCGGTCGAAAGTACCCTGAAATGTTTCAATGGCCAGCTCAACCTGATTAGTCTTATTCATGTAGACATCGCCTAGCCGGAACAGGGCCTGGGAGGCCAGCGGGCTGTCCGGAAACTTGGCTGTCAACTTTCCCAACGATTTTATCGCCCCTGGATAATCTCGCTTATTTATATCGTTGGTGGCGGCGTTCCAAAGTTCCTCAGCAGTCTTGGGGGCGCCGCAGCCCAGGATGACCGCTGCCAGCAATAAATACCCTGCTCGTGCACTCGTTCGCATAACTGTAGACCCTCGTTATCGACTAATTGAAGGAAAAGGGAAGGTGAATTTATATTTGTGACTGACTGTCGTTCAAGCCACATTTCCCAATTGTACTCCGGCTCCCTAATCCGAGTTCCCCGATTTTAGCACCCCAGGCTGGTGGCGGGGCTAAAAAGTATACAAGAATGCCATCTGGTATGTGGGTGAGCTACCCTTCTGTTGGCCTTGCGGCCAAGCGGCATCCAACCGGATGGGACCCAGGGGTGTGGTGATCAGAATTCCCAGGCCGGTGTCCCAGCCCGATTTCCACTCCAGGTCGGAGATGTGGGGATATTTGAAGGCCTTTAAAGCCCCCATGTCGAGGAACATCTCAGCGCCGAGTATCCAGATCAAAGGGACGCGCAATTCCACATTGCCGAGCATTTTGATCATCCCGCCCTCACCGGAAAATCGTTTTGGCCGGGACCAGCCCCTGAGGGATGTGCTGCCACCCAGGTCGAACAGATCGATAAGTGGCAAACTGCGACCAGCCCCCGATGGTAAGGTCTGTAAGTAACCTAGCTTGGCCCGGTAGGCGAATACAGCCTCCCGACCCACGGGATGATAACGCCTGATATCAGCCTCCAGCTTAAGGTAGTAAGGAGCGTCATTGGCAACGCCCTCAAGTACGATGCCGTTCAGGGAGGGATTAATCTGGAAGATGGTTCCTTTGCGTGGCGCCAGCAGATTATCCACCCCCTGGAAGAGGTAATCGAAACTGATGCTGCGATTGGCCCCTGCGGTAGCCACCGAATCGAGCACTTCCTTCTCAGCGGTGATGAACGCCCAGCGAAACCGTCCGGTGAACCGGGTACGCTTCACCCGGCGGCGGATCAAGGCCACCTCAACGCCGTTGGTGAAAATTCGGTCTGGAGTTACACGGTAATCGGAGAAGAACTTCACCGAACTGGGGATCCTGATTCCCAGGGTCCACGGTGTCTGGAATTCCCAGGAAGCCAACAGGTTCGGTGAGGTGAGCGCCTGCAGTACCAGGTCGGTTTCCAGGGTGATACCCGAGCGGATACTGGTACCAAGAATGCGCGAGTGCCACCACTGGCCTGAAGTGGCCACCGCTGTGCTGGGCTCGCCGGAGCCGGGATCCTCTTTTTGTTGAAATCCAACCGTCAGGTCGAGGCTGCGCCGCTCCAATTCCCGTACCCGGATTTCCATGTTGGCAATCCCGGACTCCAGAGACCGAATCTCCGGAAGAATCTCCACGGCGGCGAAAAGGCCGGATTCGAATATGCGCTGTTGGGACAGAACCAAATCGTCCTGCCTGAAAGTATCCCCAGTCTTGAACAGCAGTTCTCGCCGGATGAACTTCTCCGGTATCTGGACCAGTCCGGTTACGTTGATGTCACCGACAGCATAAGTGAGACCCTCCGAGATAAACAATCGCAGGTGGACATCTCCATCAGCCTCCTTTTCGTCGAGGATATCTATGGTCAATTTGCCTTGGTTCTGGTAGTAGCGACGCAACTCGTCCAAGCGGTGGCGGATATAGACCGGGTTAAAGGGCTCACCGGGCTGCAGATCCAAGAATGTGAGGATTTCTTCAGTGCTGAGGAGACGATTACCGGTCACTTCGATATCCGCCAGCATGAACTGCCGCCCTTCAATGACGATCAGGTAGATGTCCACCTGCCCGGCGGGGTTCACAGCAAAGGAGTCGGTCACGGATGATTCCAGATAGCCCTGGCTGGCGTAAAAACCTTCCAGCGTCAAGGCGTCGATTCGAAGGGCGCGACGGCTGAAGGGCTGATCCCGAAAGGCGAACGCCCGCACCGCCCGGAGCTTCATGAGGCCTTTGAGCTGCTCCTCGGTGAAAGCTTTGTTTCCTTCGAAATAGATATTACCGATGGGTAGGTTGTCCACCTGGGCGATCAAGCCAAACGGTTGACTTAACCAGACCAGGGAAAACAGTAAAACCCGGCGGAAGTGATCCATTTACAAAGCAGAGAGCAGAGCTTAGTAGCGATATTTAAGGCGATAGTTTATGCGGTATTGTCCAGGGGACCGGGAGCCTTCCAGGAACATGTTGGAGCTCAGGCGGAATGCTACTTGATAGTCGTATTGATCGAAGGTCAGGGTGGGATCAGCCTGTAGGCCGATGTACAATCGGGGGGAAAGTCGCTTACCCAGATTAAATCGCAGCCCCTCGCTCCCCAGGGTGCTACGGTACCCGCCGGTCTGAATCTGGAAACGGTCCAGGCCGGAGATTCGCCGGGCGTATTGCTCGCTTTCCCGCAGCATGATCCTCCCCAGGCTGAGAGTGGCCGCCCGGGCCGGATCCCCCCCGGCGATGGCCGGATCCCCCAAGGTGAACAAGGACAATAGGTCGCTTTCGGTGTAGGGCATGGTGGGTGGATACTGGAAATTCAAGCTGGGCTCCTCGAGTGTCCCGGAAAGAAGAAGGGTAACGTCTACTGGCTCCAGACCCACCGGAACTTCGGTGGTGGCACGAATATTGAATTGCGGATTGAACCGGGAAGGCTCAAAGATCACGGTACCTTCGTCAAACACGAACTGGTAACCGTTATACATGAATTCCCCGCTGACAACATCCACCGTACCGGCGTAGCGGAACTCTTCCGAGCCCATGGCAGTGAGTGTGATTTCACCCTCTACTTCCGCGTCCACTTCGGTGTTACGTACGTAGGCCCCCGTGTGAAAGGGAATATGGATGTTATACCGGATGATGGGGCTTTCATCCGGCTCCCGCAGCACATAGCTCTCGGTTTCAGTGAAGTCCATCCGAAATACCAAACCGCCCGGTTCCGGAATGAACTCTCCGCTTAAGTCAATAGTATCTTTGCCGGTAAAGGTGAAATCGGCCGAGCCTTCGGCTTCGATTTCCTTCAAGGGAGTGGCGAAATAGATCTCCTGGCCTGTTAACCGCAGATCAAACCGGGGACTGAAAAACTCGGTCATGTCCAGCGTACCGGTAACCGCGAGCTGTGAGTCGCCCTGGCTACGGCGGCCGGGCAACCGTCCGAGCACACCTTGACGGATTCGTCCAACCAATTTACCTGCCGGTTCCCGCGGAGTCCGGCCGGCGAGATGCAGCACCTGTAAGCGATTGTTCTCAAGCAATAGGTCCCCTGAAAGATCCTCTACAGGATTTTCCATGAGGTAAAGTTCGGCCCGCCCGTTACTTACCTGTAAGCGACCATTACGGATCAACTGTTTCCAAGTACCTCCCAGTGACAATTCCAGGCGGTAGTCCCCTTGCAGTGAATCAATGGACTCAAAGTAGGCAGCCAGCCACTCCAGCTGCGAGGCGGTTCCCATGAAGGCCATGTCAACCGGGCCGTCCGTGGCCATCCGGCTTCGGGGAGTGCCCGGTCGGAGGTCCAACGGCAGCCGGCCACCGCCAGTATATTCTCCGGTAGGGGTCTTCAGGTACAAGTCGTCGAAGACCAGGACTTGATCCTCATAGCGCAATCGTCCGGAAAGGGAATCTCCGGTGAACAGATCAAGTTGGGGCTCCTTATAGATCAGTGAGGCTTCATATACGGGGTCAACTACCGGGCCGTGGATCGCCAGGCTTCCAGTGGCCAGACCCCGGGTTTCATAGGTCCAAGGCAGGTAAGGCTGCAAGTCGTGGAACTGGTAATCGGTTACCTGTCCGCTGAAGCTCAGGGAATCGGCCTTTCCCAGACCCAGTGGGTGGTCGGGGTTTGCGGCGTAAGACAGGGTGCCCGTCATCATTGCCCGGCCCTCCACCGTTTGCCAGTCCAAAGAGGCAAAAGTGAGCCGGCGGTTAGCTAGTTGGAATTCCGTCTTGATCTTAGCAAAGGGTACCCGGTTAAAATGGCCGTCCCGGGCAATGATGTTGCCATCCAGCTTAAAATCGCCCTCCCGATTGCGCGCGCTGGCGTGAAGGTCCAGATTGCCCGCGGAGGCCGGTGGACGCCCTAGTAGTCTATACAGTCCTTCGATATCCACCCGCCGCTGGGTGGTAATCTGAAAAGAAAAATCTCGTGAGTCCAGCCAGTCCCCCACCAACGACACTTCGCCGTTCGCCACCTGGAAAGTCTGCGGCGTCAATACGGCCCGCCCGGCGTCCCACGTCGCCAGAAGTCCACTGGTGGAAAGTATTTCGCTATTGCGGATTATCGCCAGTGTATCTAAAACCAGCTGCGTCGGTTCCCCCCGGGTTAGAGAGCCACGGGCGGTCAGTTTATCGAAACCTCGATACAACCGGAAAGCAGGAGCATAAATGGTATCGCCGGCAAATATAAACTCCGCTTCGCCCCCTTCAACCAGATTGCCGAACAGATCCAGGTCGCCGGTAGAGATGTTTAGACGGCCGGTGGGACGGGTAAAGGAGGTGTCCATTACGAATTGGACAAATGCCTGTCCAACCCGCAGGCCGCGGTAGCTGGTACCGGTGAGCATCACCGCGCCGGTCAGACCGGGGTCAGTAAATGGTCCGCTGCCCCAGATCTGGCCGTTGGCGCGTCCCTCGATCGCGGGCAGACCCGCCGCCGCCAGCAGTGTGGCCAGACTATCGGTTTGCAGGTATACCTCCAGGTCCAGTAGTTTCCTTTTGGTATCCACCGTCCCCCACAGCTGCATATCACTACCGGCAAAATGCAGCCCGGCGGTATCCACCACACTCAAGACCCCATCGTCCAGACGCAACCGGCCGCGGATCGCCCCAAACCGCAGGCCCTGGAACTGTAGCTGCTCAAGAGCCAGCTCCAGGTCCAGAGAATCCAACACCTTACCACGGCGATGGGCAGAGATCCGGACCGGTCCATCCAAGGTTACATCAGGGAGCTCCGGCATGAGTGTGTTCAGGTGCATCCGATCAAAATCAGCTTCCAATATTAGTCCGCCATCATAGTACACTTTTCCCCTGACCGTTAGTCCCTGACCCTGATGAACCAGGTGCACCCGCTCCAGCTGCAGACCGCCCGGCATGAGGTTGAACCGCGCTTCGGCCAAGTCCAAGGGATAATCCCGCCATAACAGACCCAGGACCAGATCACATCGGAGGGTCTCAAGCGGTCCTTCCAGCCGGCCGTGAAGAGATTGCACGGTAATCCAATCAGGTTGTTCGGGCAATCGCGGCACCCACCCCATGGATGCGTCCAGATCCAGCTGCAATTCGGGTTTCAGCTGCACAGCTCCGGTCAGCTCGGCCAGATAGCTTCTATAAGCGAGGTGTCCATTCTGCACCACTAGAGACTGGCCGTCATAGGTCAGTACTTCCGATTGCAGGACCACCGTATCCGGTAGTTGCGGGTGAGTCATCTCCAACCGCGACTGTTTCAAGGTCACTGACTGGGTGACATCAAGATTCCCGCTGATCCGGACCCACAAATCGATATCTCCCTGACGGATCCATCCCTCATCGATACTCAGACTGCGGATCGATACCCACGGCAACTTCGGCAGCTGCATGTCGGCCAACTGACCCGAAATTGTGCCGGAGGGCAGTTGCACTTCTACTCTTTTTAAACGGACTTCATCGAGGGAAAGGTCCCTGCGGATCAAGCGTAGGAAATCAATGTTAAGTTCGACATTTTCCGCTGCCAGGTAAAACTCACCATCCGCGGTGGCCACCAGCACCTGATCAAATTGCATCGTACCGAACAGGTCGCCTTCAAAACCCCGGTACGAGACACGGAGTCCCAGCGGATCCAGATATTTATAGTTGGCGTACAACTGGAAATACTTGGTGAGCAGTCCTGGGAAAAATATAATCAGCGTGGCAGCAGCCACTATCAGCAGCAACACTGACCGGCCCAGAAGCCCTAAACTGTTTTTCCACAACTGCATCGCCCTGAAATTCCTTTAGTGTATAAGTTACAACTTCACGGTTGGGTATAAAAATAGAACGGGCGATCTTTGATCGCCCGTTCTCGTCGATTTCTTGAGACCAGGACTACTTGTCGTCATCCACTACTTCAAAGTCGGCATCCTCGATCTCGCCGTCATCCGCCTTAGCCCGAGGACCGGCATCGGTATCCGCCGAGGCTTCTTCCTGATCGGTGGTTTTGGTCTCGGCATACATTTTAGTGGCCAGCTCCGACCAGACCTTGTTGACTTCATCGATCGCGCTCTGAATATCGCTTGTACTGGAGCCGCTATTGGCCTGCTTCAGTTTCTCCACCGCCGCCTTCAGCCGTTCTTGGTCGCCCTCTGATAACTTATCCCCGAACTCTTTGGCCTGGGTCTCGGTCTGATGGATCAAATGGTCGGCGGTGTTATGCACTTCGGCCTCTTCTCGCCGCTGCTTGTCCTCGCCCTCATGCACCTCGGCATCCTGGCGCATGGTCTCTACTTCTTCGTCGGAAAGTCCGCTGGAAGCTTCAATCCGGATGCCTTGCTCTTTGCCGGTTGCCTTGTCCTTGGCCGAGACGTGCAGAATCCCATTGACGTCGATATCAAAACTCACTTCGATCTGGGGTATGCCCCGGGGCGAAGGCGGAATGCCGTCCAGGTGGAACCGGCCGATGGTCTTGTTATCGACCGCCATGGATCGCTCCCCCTGGAGAACGTGAATTTCCACCGATGGTTGGTGATCAGAGGCGGTAGAGAATATCTGGCTTTTCTTGGTAGGGATGGTGGTGTTGGCTTCAATCAGTCGGGTCGAAACGCCTCCCAGGGTCTCGATCCCCAGTGATAAGGGGGTAACATCCAGTAGTAGGACGTCCTCCACTTCTCCGCCCAGAACACCGCCCTGGATGGCGGCGCCCACCGCTACTACCTCATCCGGATTAACCCCCTTATGGGGCTCCTTGCCAAAGATTTCCTGGACGATCTGCTGCACCTTGGGAATCCGGGTACTACCCCCTACTAGAATCACCTCGTCCACGTCGGCAGGTTTAAGCTTGGCATCCTCCAGAGCCTTATAGCAGGGATCTTTGAGCCGGTTTAGCAGTTTGGCTGTCAGGTTTTCGAACTTAGCCCGCGTGAGTTGGAAGTTCAGATGTTTGGGGCCGGCAGCATCCGCCGTGATGAACGGCAGGTTAACATCAGTCTGGATACCGCTGGAGAGCTCCATCTTGGCTTTCTCTGCCGCTTCACGCAGACGTTGCAAAGCCATTGGGTCTTCACGTAAGTCGATGCCCTCAGCATTTTTGAACTCGTCAGCCATCCAATCAATCAGGATCTGGTCGATGTCATCGCCACCCAGGTGGGTGTCACCATTGGTGGACTTCACCTCGAATACCCCCTCGCCCAGCTCCAGAATGGAGATATCAAATGTTCCGCCGCCGAAATCGAATACAGCGATTCTCTCATCTTTCTGCTTGTCAAGGCCATAGGCCAGGGCCGCCGCAGTGGGCTCGTTGATAATACGCCGCACATTCAATCCGGCGATCTTGCCGGCATCCTTGGTGGCTTGACGCTGGGAATCGTTGAAATAAGCCGGCACGGTTATTACTGCGTCGGTCACCTTGCCGCCCAGGTGGGCTTCGGCCGTTTGGCGGATCTTCTGTAAGATCATGGCGCTGATCTCCGGAGGAGTATAGGATTTATCCCTAACTTTAATACGCACATCGCCCTTTTTCCCCTTGGTCACCTTGTAGGGCACTTCCTTGATCTCCTGGTCCACTTCGCCATACTTCCGGCCCATGAACCGCTTGATGGAATAGACGGTGCTTTCGGGATTGGTTACCGCCTGTCGTTTGGCCGGCTGACCCACCAACCGGTCGTCTTTCTTAGTGAAGGCCACCACGGAAGGAGTCGTACGACCGCCTTCTGAATTCTCGATCACAATCGGGGATCCGCCTTCCATGACTGATATACAGGAGTTAGTGGTTCCCAGGTCAATTCCGATGATTTTGCTCATTACAATTCTCCGTTAAGTAGTGTCCTCTTTCAACTACAATTATAATGCCGAAGCCGATATTATGACATATTGTCATAATATCGGCCGGTGGACTGCAAATATTACGTCAGGAGCAGGTGGGAGTTGGGGCTACTTGTTCTCTTCGACCATTTTGGCTTCGGAATCAGCGGTGCCGGTGGCCCTCTGAGTAAAGAATAGTTTCTTACCCCGGGCCGTGATGCTGATATGGCCGCCCTCGCTGAATTCCCGCTTAAGGAACTTCTCGGCAATTGCGTTCTCTATCCGGGTCTGGATCACTCGCCGCAGGGGCCGGGCGCCGTAGGCTTTATCGTAGCCTTCCTCAATGATCAATTCCTTGGCGGCCGCGGTGATGCTGTAGGTTATATTCTTGCTGGTCAAGTTGCGTTCCAGGTCCTGCAGTTGCAGGTTAACGATCTTGAACAAATGCTCCCGGCGCAAGGAATTGAACACAAAAATATCATCCAACCGGTTGAGAAACTCCGGGTTGAAGATCCGCTTGACCTCCGTCTTGAGCTTAGCGCCGATCTGCTTGTCGTCCAGCTCCGCGCTGACCTTGAAACCAAAGCTACCGGCCGTATTCACTCCCTTGGCGCCCAGGTTGGAAGTCAGTATAATAATCGTATTTCGAAAATCGATCTTTCGCCCGTAGCTGTCGGTAATGGTTCCCTCGTCCATGATCTGCAACAAAAGGTTGAATACATCAGGGTGGGCCTTCTCGATCTCATCGAAGAGCACTACACAGAAGGGATTACGGCGGACCCGCTCGGTAAGCTCGCCCCCCTCCTCGAAGCCCACATACCCTGGTGGGGCCCCCACCAGGCGGGAAACATTAAAGCGCTCCATGTATTCAGACATATCGAAGCGCACCAGGGCGTCGCTGGCGCTAAATAAGTTTTCGGCCAGCACTCTGGCCAGCTCGGTCTTGCCCACACCGGTGGGTCCCAGGAACAGGAACGTGCCAATGGGATGCCGGGGATCCTTCATACCGGTGCGTGCCCGTTGGATGGCCTGGCTCAGCTTATGGATCGGTTCATCCTGGCCGATAATGTTCTGCTTGAGGATATCCTCCAAGCGCAGCAACCGGTCCATCTCCTTCTCAGCCACTTTGTTCACCGGGATGCCGGTCATCATAGCTACAGTATCAGACACGTCGTCTTCGGTCACCAGCGGCCATTCCCGGGTGTCATCCTCTTCCCACTGCCGTTGGGAATGCTCGATCCTTTCCAGTAGGTGTCGTTCCTGGTCACGCAGTCTGGCGGCTTGCTCGAAATCCTGCTGGCTCACCACCTGCTCCTTCTGCCGCCGGACCGCTTCCACCTCTTTTTCCAGATCCACCAGTTCCTGAGGAACCACTAATGTATTGATGTGAATACGGGCACCGGCCTCATCCATCACATCGATGGCTTTGTCCGGCATGAACTTATCGGTGATATAGCGGTTGCTGAGCTCGATGCAGCTTTTAATGGCTTCATCAGTGTACCGCACCTGGTGGTGCTGCTCATAGTTTTCTTTGAGTCCCTGCAGAATGAGGTGGCAGTCCTCAATGCTGGGTGGTGAGATAACCACCTTCTGGAAACGTCGCTCCAAAGCGCCGTCTTTCTCGATGTGGCGGCGGTATTCGTCCAGGGTGGTAGCGCCGATGATCTGGATTTCGCCTCGGGAAAGGGCCGGCTTGAACATATTGGCCGCATCCAGTGAGCCGCTGGCGCTGCCGGCGCCTACCAGGGTATGTAGCTCGTCGATGAAGACGATCACACTCTTAGCCGACTCCAGTTCCTGCATTAAAGTTTTTAGCCGTTCCTCGAATTGCCCCCGATATTTGGTTCCGGCCACGAGGGCTCCCAGATCGAGAGCCAACAGGCGATGGCCGTGTAACACCCGGGGTACTTCCCGCTTGACGATCCGGGTAGCCAGACCCTCTACGATGGCTGTCTTACCCACTCCCGGTTCCCCGATGAGTACCGGATTGTTCTTCTTGCGACGCGCCAGAATCTGCGCCACCCGCTTGATCTCCTCTTCACGGCCAATAACCGGGTCCAGGGCATTATCGGTCGCCAGAGCAGTTATATCGCGGCTGAAATGGTCCAGCGTGGGAGTGTCGGATTTCTTGGCTTTACCTCCCCGGTGCGCGCTACGGCCGGTTTTAGCCGCCTGGGCTGTGACACGCTGTTTGATGGTAGTAAAGTCGATGCCGTACCGTCCCAGCACTTCGCCGGCTACGCCCTCGCCCTCTTTGGCCAACGCCAGCAGTAAGTGAATGTCATCCCCTATCTCTTCCCCAAAATTTTTAGCTTCGGTGAAGGTGGTGCGCAGGATGCGTTCGGCCCTTCGGGTCAGGGGCAGGTGACCTAGCGTCATGGTACCCCCGGAGGACCGGACCAGATCCTCGATCTCGCGCCGCAGGTCTTCCACTTCGCCGGTAAACGAGGCCAGAATCTCATAGGCCCGACCATGCCCCACCTTGATGATCCCCAGCAGCAGGTGCTCGGAGCCGACAAAGCTGTGGCCCAGACGGCGAGCTTCTTCCTTGGCGTTTTTAAGGATATTGCGAACCAGCCTGGAAAAATTTTCTTTCATGGTAATTCTGCCCCTCGCGGCAAATTCAATTTAATGGCATCAGGACGTTGCATCAACCGGGGTCTCCGGGGGTCACGATACCCTGGTTCAGGTACAGTGTGCGGTCCGCCGTAGCGGCCAGAGCGGCACTATGGGTTACGATCAGGAAGGCTTGCCCATGATTCGTTTTCAGCCGTCTGATCAGTTCCATTACTATTCCCCCGTTTTCTTCGTCCAAATTTCCAGTCGGTTCATCTGCAAATACGATGCCAGGCCGGTTGGCCAAGGCTCGGATTACCGCCACCCTCTGTCGTTCACCGCCAGAGAGCTGGCTGGGAAAGTGCCGGCGGCGGTCTTCCAGCCCGGTAAGTTCCAACAGGTGTTCCAGGAATGCCCGATCGGGCGACCGCCGATCATCCAACCGGAGGGGCAACTCAAGGTTCTCCCACAAAGTGAGCTCCGGCAACAAATGGTGAAACTGAAAAATAAAGCCAATGTTCCGGTTACGGTAACGGGAGAGCTCCTCGTCTGTGAGATCGGTCACATCCCGACCCTGCAGCAGCACTTGCCCCCTATCCGGACGATCAAGCGTCCCCAGAATGTTTAGCAGGGTAGACTTCCCACTACCCGAACGCCCTCGTAGGGCCACGATACTGCCCCGCTCAACCTCCAGGCTGACCCCTTTGAGTATCTGCAAGGTGTTACTATCGATACGGTAGCTCTTGTGAATATCTATAGCTTGCAGCAACTTCATATCATTTCAGGTAATTTACCGCCTGTCCCGGTTGGATGTCAGCCGCCCGGCGGGCGGGATACCAGGCCGCCGCCAGGCTCAGCAGCAGTGCTCCCAGACCTACCAGAATAAAGTCCGGCCATTGCACTACCAGAGGCAGTCCGCCCTCAGCATACAGACCCCCGGGGCCGGGAATAAATCCCCACCGCATCTGGCTCGCCGCAACAGCGCCCCCGATCCCCAGGCCTGACGCCACCCCCACCAGGCCGATCAGCAGCCCTTGCCGTAGAAACAGGCCTCGCACGTACCGGCGGCTGGCGCCCAGCGAGCGCAGGATTCCGATTTCGCGGTATTTCTCCATGACGGTCATAACCATGGTGCTGGTGGCATTGAAGGCAGCCACCAGGATGATCAGGAAGAGCACAAAGGCACTGCCCAATTTCTCCAGTCGCATGGCAGTGATCAGATCCATGTGCTCGGTTTCCCAGGTGCTGATGTCCCAATCCCCGGGAGGCAGCAATTCCGCCAACCGGTCCGGGCCACCGTCAGGGGGATCGACAATAGTCAGGGAGCTGTAGGCCGCCAATTGAGGAATCAGCTGCTCGGCCGTGCCAAAATCCATCACCAGGTAAGTGTCATCGAAATCAAGCAGGCCGAACTCGAAGAGAGCCTGCACCCGGGCCGCTAAGCGGGGCGGCCGGGGATTAGATAGGGATATATCAAGGGGTGACAGCAGGTTAACCTGATCTCCGGGCAGCAGGTTAAGCTTGTCGGCCAGCAAGGATCCCACCAATATGCCGGGTACCACGGAAGTATAAGGGATCTCGTGGATGATAGCCTCCCCGAAGCGCTCCATCTCCGCCGCCAGGTCCGGCACGATACGGGCCGTTACTAGCCGGTAGTCATCGTCGGCCTGCAGGACCAGCTTGCGCTCGGCATAGCGCTGTACTTTCCAACCGGTCTCCGCCAGAGTGGTGATGGTGGCTTCCAGATCGATCCCGTCCATGGTCGGCCGGGCCACCAGTTCCTGCTCGAAGCGCTGCAAACTGCCGTGGACCTGCGCCTCGAATCCGTTCAGGATCGACAGTGATAATACCAATACCAAAGATCCCACCGCCACGCCGGCAACGGATAGCAATACGCTCCGGTTGATTTTCCTCTGCTCCGGCCGCCACAGTAGCAATCGCCGGGCCAGGAACCAGGAACTATTCATAACGCAACGCCTCCGCGGGCCGCACCTGGGCCGCTCGCCGGGCCGGCCACAACGCCGCTACCAGAGAAAGTATGATCGCCAAGGCCGGGATGACCGCCAGTGCCTGCCAGGTCCATTTCACCGGCAGGGCATCCATGAAATAGATATCGGAATCCAGGGCCAGGATCTGATATTCAAGCTGGATGAAACCCAGGAATAGTGCCAGCACCATTCCGGACCCGGTTCCCAACAGGCCCACCACACCTCCCTGGCTTAGGAAAATGCGCTGAATGCGCCGGCGGCTGAAGCCGATGCTGCGCAGGATGCCGATATCGCGCTGCTTCTCCACCACGATCAGCACCAGGGTCGAGAGTATGTTGATCACCGCCACCAGGGCGATGAACCCGAAGATCACGAGAATAGGCACCTGCTGCCCGGTCAGCCAGCTGAACAGGGCGGCGTGCCGCTGGCGCCAAGTGATAAAGTAGTAAGGAAAACCCAGCTGCTCTTCCCAGACGGCAGCCAGTTCCTCCGCCCGGTCCCGGTCGGCCAGGTTGACAATGGCGTTGGAGGGGGAACCTTCGGCGGCAAACAGGGTCATGGCCGCCGGCAGGGCTGTGAAGGCCAACAACCGGTCGTATTCCACCATGCCGGAGCGATAGGTAGCCGCCACGGTGAAAGCCTGGCCCCGCAGGCCCTGCTCACCCAGCAGGTAATCGATGTCGAAAAGGTATATCCGGTCACCGGGGGCCGCCATCAGGGTGGCAGCCAGCTTTTCCCCGATGACGATCAGCGGGGTCTCTCCTCCCGAGGGCAGACTGCCGGCGGTGAGGTAAGTCTCGATATCCAATACGTCCCGCAGCTGCGCCCAATCGGCGCCCAGCAGCAGAACACCATCGGATTTCCGGCCCCGCCGCACCAAGGCATGATGGGCGATAAAAGGAGTAACAGCGGCCACTGCCGGGTCCTGCCGCAACCATTCCAGTACACTGTCGGGCAGGGCGATCCCCTGGCCGTAGGCGCTGGCCAGCCGCAAATGGCCGTCCAAGGCGGCAACCTTGTCTTCCACCACTTCCTGGAACCCGCTCATTACGCTCAGGGTCAACACCAGGGCAGCCACGCCGATGGCCAGCCCGACGATCCCCAGATAACCGATCAGTGAGATGAAGCCGTAAGAGTGCCGGGTGCGCAGATAGCGCCAGGCTATTAGACGCTCGGGGGTCACGGTTGCTGCGGGCGCATGGCCGGGAAAAGAATCACGTCCTTGATGGAATCCTGGCCGGTCAACAGCATTACCAGCCGGTCAACGCCAATCCCCACACCAGCCATGGGGGGCATACCGTATTCCTGGGCTTCGAGGAAATCCTCATCCACTGGCTGGGCTTCCTCGTCACCCGCGGCCCGCAGCTCGGCTTGGGCCTCCAGCCGCTCCCGCTGGTCCAGAGGGTCGTTCAGTTCGCTGAAGGCGTTGGCGAATTCCATCCCGGCTATGAACAGCTCAAAACGCTCAACTAGGTCCACATTCCCCGAGCGATGGGTTTTGGCCAAGGGCGAGATCGCCTTGGGGTAATCCACTATAAAAGTGGGTTGCACCAGGTGAGGTTCCACCAGCAGGTCGAACAGCTTGTTCAAGGTTTGCCCGTAATTAAGGTCCTTTTCCAAACTGATACCCCGCTCGGCGGCAAAACGCTGTAGTTGTCCGGCGCTGTCCAACCGGCTGAGGTCTTTATCTGCGTATTTGTTCAATATCTCAAAATATGGTTGGCGGGCAAAGGGCTGCGACAGATCCACCTCCTGCCCCTGGAATTTGAGCCGGGTTCCGCCCAAGCTTTCGGCCACCGACCGCACCAATGACTCGGTGAAATCCATGGCCGCATTATAATCCGCGTAGGCCCAATAGTACTCCAGGGAGGTGAACTCGGGATTATGGTTCTTGTCCATACCTTCGTTACGGAAATTCTTGGCGATCTCGTAAACCTTGTCGAACCCCCCGATAATCAAGCGCTTCAGGTAGAGTTCGTCGGCTATGCGCAGGTATAGGGTCTGGTCCAGGGTATTATGGTAGGTTTTGAAAGGCCGGGCCGATGCGCCGCCATAGACCGGCTGCAGGACCGGCGTCTCCACTTCGACAAAGCCCTCGCGGTCCAGGAACTCCCGCAGGTGGCGAATCACCTGGGCTCGTCGAACAAATATCTGCTTCACATCCGGGTTGACGATCAAATCCAGGTAGCGCCGCCGGTAGCGTTGCTCCTTATCGTCGAAGGCATCGAAGGCTGTGCCCTCCTTCTCCTTCACTCCCGGCAGCGGCCGGAGGCTCTTGGCTAACAGCTCCAACCGGGCAACCTCCACCGTGATCTCGCCCGTGCGGGTGCGGAATACGCGGCCTTGTACTCCCAGATAGTCCCCCAGGTCCACCCGGCCAAACAGGTCCCGATATATGTCTTCTCCTACCAGATCCCGTTTGACATAAATCTGCTGTCGTCCCTGGTGATCCTGGAGATGGGCAAAGCTAGCTTTGCCCATGCGTCGCAGCGAAACAACCCTGCCGGCGATGCTAACCTCAGGGGGAAACTGGTCATCCTCCAATCCCTGGAGTTCACCGCTATGGTGAGTGACCGGATAGCTGTAAGGGAAAGGATCGTACCCCAGCGCACGCAGCTCGGCCAGCTTTTGCTGCCGGACCCGTCGTAACTCCTGCAATGTTTTTTGTTCCTGTGTCATGTGCCCGTGACTATTTCAGAGTGGAGGTGCTCTCTTTTTTGGCGTTTTGCAACAACCAGGCCCGCAGGAAATTGTCGATGTTCCCATCCATGACCGCCTGGATGTTACCGGTTTCTTCCTTGGTGCGATGATCCTTAACCATGGTATAAGGCTGAAATACGTAGGAGCGGATCTGGCTGCCGAAGGCCACGTCTAGTTTCGTCTCCTCCAGTTTCTGCTTTTCCGCTTTCTGCTCGGCCCGGGCCCGGTCGTACAACCGGGCTTTGAGGATCTTCATGGCGGTGGCCTTATTTTTCATCTGGCTGCGTTCGTTCTGGCATTGGACCACAATGCCGGAGGGCAAATGGGTCAGCCGCACCGCCGAATCGGTCTTATTCACGTGCTGCCCACCGGCGCCACTGGCACGGTAGGTATCGACTCGTAGTTCCTTCTCGTTAATCTCGATCTCCAGGTTGTCGTCAACGGCCGGGTACACGAAAACCGAGGCGAAGGAGGTGTGCCGCCGGGATTGGGCATCGAAGGGAGAAATGCGTACCAGGCGGTGCACCCCCGCTTCAGCCTTCAGGTAGCCATAAGCCAGATCACCTTTAACCTCGATGGTCACATCCTTGATCCCGGCCTCCTCCCCCGGCTGCAGGTCCAGAATCTGGCCCTGGTAACCGTGGCGATCTACCCAGCGCAGATAGAGCCGTTGCAGCATGGCAGCCCAGTCCTGCGATTCGGTGCCGCCCGCACCAGGGTGGATGGTAAGAATAGCGTCCTTGCGATCATCGGGGCCATTGAGCAGGTGTTGCGACTCCGCGAAATCAAAGGCCGAGGAGTAGATCGACAGGGCTTCCAGGGCCTCTTCGGGCGCATTATCCAGGCCGGCCTCTTTGATCAGCTCCAGGTGGACCTCAACTTCTTCGTGCATGGTCTGGAGTTCCTGCCACATCAGGAGCTCCTTCTCCAGGGCACTGACCTTTTTCAACGTCACCTGGGCCTGCTGGGGATCATCCCAGAAATCGGGCCGGGTGGTCTCGCGCTGGAGCCGCTCTATCTCTTTCTTAGGCGATTCCAGGTCAAAGAAACCTCCAGAGTTCCTGGAAACGTTCCTCCAGGGACTGGAAATCATCGCGGTAAGCTTCATAGGTGAGGTTTGCCTGGTTTTTGCTCATGCTCGCGTGTACCTGCCTGATATTACTAATCTGAAGGGCGGAATGTAGTCATAAGTTGATGTTTTGATAACTGAAGGAAAGGAGCTGTTTATTTACCAAGAGGAGGTTGGTACCCTAACGTACGATGTTGTTCAGGTTGTGCCCCTTCCTGCAACCATACCATCGGGTTTTCATCTACTTCATTTGGGTTCACCCAAACAATATCAGCCAACATATGAACTTTTAATGCTGCTCGTTTGTATAAACCTCGCACCTCTTCATCACGAGAGATAACTGATTTATCAGCTTTAAGCGCTGTTTCAATCAATGCTAAATCCTTTTGCATTACCGACAATTGCTTATTGTCCTCCGCAACTTGTTCTATCTCGTTCCTTAAAACATCATGCTCAGTGCCGTTTATTATGTTTAGTTTGCCTTCTGATTTCATCTCTACTAGCCATGTTCTTGAGAAAGGGGACATCCATTTACCCCACTCAACTAATAAGTATGGATTCAATATTAGATGATGACAGGAGGAGCGAACAATTACGAGAGCGTCACGACAGTTTTTAGAAGTTGATGTTTTAGGATGACCCCAACCTGCAGCGCGAGCAACGTTCGCATCGATAACTAAACGTTTTGAATCTCCCTCCGTCAAATCAACGGCTTATGGAATTTTTTCATCAATGTCTAAATAGCGCTGTTCAGCCTCTAGTTGCACATCTCCAAAATCTTGAGGCCAAGCTCCATATACACCATCTTTATCCATTTCGGCACTTGATACTTCTGTGACTCCATCAGCTTCACGACGGGTAAACCAATGTAGTTTAACTTCATCATGGGGAATATATTTCTCTGCCACAAGAGATTGAATTGACAATAATAATAACCTGCTATGTGTTTCTACCACGACACGAACACCCCGCTTTGCTGCGTCGGCAAGTATTTGTGCTAATGCGACAATCGCGCGAGGATGTAGATGGATTTCTGGTTGCTCAAGAAAGACGAGTTGGCCCGGCTCTGCCGCGAGAAGTGCTACCACTACCGGCAAGGTCTGAGATACACCAAATCCCACATCAGCAATACTAACCGTATCTCTTGCTCCACTCTTAGCCGCATGAGGTAATCTGCCGACGTGCAGTCTTACGCGAGTGTCGTCAACATGTTTTGCTGACACCTTCCATGTAAGGCCTAACTGCTTTAGAATATCTCCTAGCATATCGCATCGCTCGTCGTTTTTGTCCTGCCAATAGCTAATAACGCTGGCGACGTAATTCTCGAAGGTCCCTGGGAAATTGTCTCCAATCGCCGTGGTCGGATATTCTCTCTCTGGGTTACCTCTTAGCCCAGGTATGTGAATAATGCGTTGAATCTCTCTTTCAATCCCTCCCGATGGGCCAAATATAAAAGGAATAATGCGTTTCTTGTCAGGCGAAACCAATCCAAGCCCTAAAAATCCCCTGACACGCTCGATCGCCCACTCGAGATCCTCTTCTAACCTTTTTGAGAGCATCTGACGAGTCTCTTGCATCTCATCAGAGACAATATCCATGATCTGGTCGTGAGTCAATCCAGGTTTAAATATGGCAATTGAACTTTTATCGGCAAATGCCATTTTTGTAAGCTCAAATCCACGTTTTGCTAGTTTCTTATACGTGTTCTCAATTGATATGGAGTCACCACTTTCAATTTTTACCGTGAAGACATTCGCTCGTGGCCTACCTGAAATTTTTGATAGCAGCTGGCTTGCTTCTGTGAACTTGACGTGAGGTCCACTTAAGAAAATAGCACCAGGATCATAACTTGCATCCAATGTTTGTTTTATCAATAATACTGGTTGCAATACGCTAGACTTTCCCGAACTATTTGCTCCCGCTAAAAGCGTCAAAGGACGTATCTCAACAGTGCATTCTTCTGCAATCGATTTATACCCTTTAACTGAGATAGTGGTGATACTTCTGTCCCTTAGTTTTTTTCTCTTACGAGAATTGGCAGATTTTGCCACAATCATCCCCTATCTAAATCGCAACATTTGTTTTGGTAAAGCTCATTAAGTTACAATCAAACTGAAAGATTTTCATCCTGTATATTGCTAGTCCACTTCGATATAGCATCTTGAATACTTCACCCTATTCCCCGCTGCTTACCAGTATATAGCGGTTCAGGTGCCCCCGCAGGTCGGCTTCGTCCAGGCGGCGGTTAAAATGTCCCTCCACCGCCACGGAAATCTGCCCTGTTTCCTCGGATACCACTACCACCAAGGCGTCCGATTCCTCAGTCAGCCCCAGCGCCGCCCGGTGGCGGGTGCCCATATCCGGGTCCAGAATCTCGCTCTCGCTCAGGGGCAGGATGCATTGGGCGGCCTCCACCACTTCGTTCTGGATAATCACGGCGCCATCATGGAGCGGGGAGGTAGGGTTGAAAAGCGAGATCAGCAGCTCCCGGGACACTTCGGCGTGCAGGGCCGTGCCCTGTTCCTTGTAAGCCCGCAGACTGGAATCGCGCTGCAATACCAGCAGTGCCCCCCACCCACGGCGGGCCAGCTCCAGGCCGGCCTCTACCACGGCGTCGATGCTGCGGTTACCGGAGACTCGGAAAAAGCCCCGCACCACCGGTATCTGTCCCACGTACACCAGCAACCGCCGGAGCTCCGGCTGGAATAGGATCACGAAAGCCACCACCCAAACGGTCTGCACGGTGCGCATCAACCATGACAGGGCGTTCATGTTGAGCAAGCGGGCCACTAGGGTGATGATCACCAGCAGCACCAGGCCCACCAGCATTTGTCCCGCCCGGGTGCCCTGGAAATAGCGGTAGAGGGTGTAGAAAATCCACGAGACGATCATGATGTCCAGCAGGTCGAAGATAGAGATGGGCAGAAATCCGATGTGGAACAGGTCCAGGTTCATGCGCTGGCTTCCAGCTCCTGGAATACGGCCCGTGACTTCAGCGCCGGCAGAACATCGTGGACCCGCAGAATATCGGCCCCGTTGGCCATGGCGATGGCCCCGGCAGTAACACTTTCCTCCAACCGTTCCTGGGGAGTTTCACCTAGCGGGTTCTGCAAAAAGGATTTGCGCGAAACTCCTACCAGCACCGGGCGGCCGAATATCCTGAATTCCCTTAGCCGCCGTAGAATTTCGTAGTTGTCGGAACGCCGCTTGCCGAATCCTATGCCCGGGTCCAGGATCAGCTGCCGCTCATCGATCCCGGCTTTTACCGCCACCACCAGCCGCTCTTCAAAGAAGCGATGCAACTCATCCATCAGCAGGTCGTAGTGGGGGCTGTCTTGCATGGTCCTGGGCAGCCCCTGCATGTGCATGATAACATAGGGGCACCCGGCCGTGGCTACTATCTCCAACAGGCGGGGATCGTGACGGCCGGCGCTAACGTCGTTCACCAACGTTGCACCCGCCTGCAGGGCCTCGTAGGCTACCGTCGCCTTCATGGTATCGATAGAGATCGGTACATCGGTCTCCTCCCGAAGAGCCGCGATCACCGGGGCCACCCGGCGCAGCTCCTCCTCCTGGGCCACCGAGTCCGATCCCGGCCGGGTGGATTCCCCGCCTATGTCGATGATATCCGCTCCTGACTCGGCCATGGTTCGGCCTTGCCGGACGGCCGCCGGCACTTCCAGAAACTGCCCTCCGTCGCTGAATGAATCTCGCGTTATGTTGAGGATACCCATTATCAGCGGATAGTGCTCCCGGCCGCTGGTCAGGCGATCGAGGGGAGCGGGCAGGTCACCTTTACGGCTGGCCATATTGCCCAAGAAATCCTGCAGTTGCCGCGATACTTTTTTCAGACCGAACGGCTGGGCTTTGAGCTTGCGTGCCACGTTGGCCAGCTGCCTGCGGTTGCCCATCAGAATAACGTCGCCCGGCTGCGGGTCACCCATGATGACGGTCCGGCTGGTGGCGCACTCTCCACCGACGCTGAGCATTTCCTGCTTAAGAATGTTGGCCGCGGGAGAGGGCAAGTTCCGCAGGCGCAGGAGGTGGGCGAAGGATTTGGGGGCCATGATGCCGGCACCCCCCTGATCCACATTGATGGATTCGAATTCTCTTGCCAGGTCCGCCGATGACTGGGTGATTATTTCCCGTATCGCGGCCACCGAACGACTCAGTCGTCGACCTTTTTTGTAACCGGGCCTTTGGCGCTTGGGGAGGTCTTTTTGCGCCTGCCGCTACCTCCGCTTTTGGCTTTCTTGCGGCGGCGCTGGTTACCGTTGATGGAAACCTTCATGAGCGGCTTACCGCCGAATAGACGGGGCAGGTCCTCGCCATGGATGGTCTCGTACTTGAGCAGGGCTTCACCCAACAGATGCAGCTTATCCATATGTTTGGTGATCAACTTATGGGCCCGCTCCTGCGCTTCATGGATAATGGCTTTTATCTCATTATCTATCCCCCGGGCCGTCTCCTCGCTAACATTCTTAGCCTGCTGGATCTCCCGGCCCAGGAAGAGCTCCTGGTCAGTCTTACCCAGGGTGGTGGAACCTATTTTATCGCTCATGCCCCATTCCACCACCATCCTGCGGGCCAATTCGGTAGCCAATTCCAGATCGTTACCGGCGCCGGTGGTTATATCTTTGAAAATTATCATCTCCGCCACTCGGCCGCCCATGAGCACATCGAGCCGCCCCCGGATATAAGTCCGTGAATAGCTGTGCTTATCATCGATGGGTACCTGGGCGGTAAGACCCAGGGCCTGACCCCGGGGTATAATGGTGATCTTATGGAGTGGATCGGCCTCTTTGGTGTGGTAAGCTACCACGGTGTGGCCGGCCTCATGGTAGGCGGTGGTGCGCCGCTCCTCGTCGGACAGGATTACGCTTTTGCGCTCCACGCCCATCATCACCTTATCCTTGGCTTCCTCGATGTCCTCCATCGAGACTTTATCTTTATCCTTCCGGGCGGCTAGGAGCGCGGCCTCATTGACCAGGTTAGCCAGGTCAGCCCCCACCAGCCCGGGCGTAGCGCGAGCCAGGATATTCAGGTCTACGTCCTTATCCAAGGGAATGTTCTTGGTGTGTACTTTGAGGATCCCTTCCCGACCCCTCCGACCAGGGACATCAACCACGATCTGGCGGTCGAACCGGCCGGGCCGCAACAGGGCTCTATCCAGGACATCCGGGCGATTGGTGGACGCCAACAGAATCACACCAGTATCGGTATCAAAGCCATCCATTTCCACCAGCAACTGATTCAGGGTCTGCTCACGCTCGTCATGCCCACCACCCAAGCCGGCGCCCCGAGTCCGCCCCACAGCGTCGATTTCATCAATGAAAATAATTGCCGGAGCGCTCTTTTTGCCCTGTTCGAACAGATCTCGCACCCGGCTGGCGCCCACACCCACAAACATCTCCACGAAATCGGCCCCCGACAGGCTATAAAAGGGAACCTCCGCTTCACCGGCCACCGCCCGTGCCAGCAGGGTTTTGCCTGTGCCGGGTGGGCCCAACAACAAAGCTCCCTTGGGAATCTTGCCGCCTAATCGGGAGAATCTCTCGGGATTTTTTAGGAACTCTATAATCTCCTGCAGCTCGGCCTTCGCTTCATCGGCACCAGCCACATCGTTAAAAGTCACTTTAGATAACTCAGGAGAAATCAGCTTGGCTTTGCTTTTACCGAAGTTGAAGATACTGCCCTGGCCGCCCATACCGCCTTGCATTCGACGCATGATAAAAAACCAGAAGAATACTATCAGCAGGATGGGCCATGCACTCCAGAGATAATCAAACCAGCCTGGATTTTTATCACGGAATTCGAACACTATCCCGCTGGCCTGCCATTGCTTGACTATCTCGCTGTCTATATAGGGAAGAGTGGTCTGGAATTTGTTGTAAGTACGTGTCTGCCCGCTGAAACTGGTTTCCTCCAGAGGCTCGCGGAACTTACCCTGGAACTCCTGACCAATGATCACTGCCGACTCTACCTGTCCGGCCTGGATGTATTGCTCCAGTTCAGTAAATGTGGCTTTCTTGATATTCCCTTCCGACGAGAAAATAGAGGCTAATAAAAATGCCACCAATATAATGGCCAGCCAGCCCAGGGAGGTTTTGAAGGCCCGACCCATCTGAAATCCAGCATTGGGCTGGCCCTCTGATTGACCGGGCCGGCCGCCGGGCCGCCGGGGAGTCTGGGCCGCCCGGCGTTTACCCTTAGCACCACGAACAGTCTTGCCCGGGTGCGCCGGATGTTTCTTGGGGGCGCTGCCGGTATTTTTCCGCGAATCTTCCGCCGACATTTCAGTTCTCCTTGAAGGCGTAAATGGGGCCCAGCCCACGGAGCTTCTGGTCCACATCCAAGCCGTAGCCGACCACAAACCTGTTCGGGATGTTAAACCCCACATAATCGAGGGGAAAGTCTAATTTCGCCACCTCCTCCTTCAGCAGTAAGGAGATAAACGTTACCGAGGTGGGGCCAGCCTCACTCATGCGGTTCCGCAGGAACTTGATTGTCAGGCCGGTATCTACGATATCCTCAACCACGATCACGTCCCTTCCGGTAATATCGGCGCTGATGTCTTTCAATAACCGCACTGTCCCGGTGGAGGCAGTGTCGCTGCCGTAGGAAGAGATTTTGATAAAGTCCACCTCGAAGTCGATGTCCAAGGCTCGCACCAGGTCCGCCATGAATATAAACGACCCGTTCAGCACCCCGATCAGAATGGGGCATTTGCCCCGGAACCGCTCGGATAGCTGCGCCGCCATATCCTCCACCTTCTGCCGGATCTGCTCGCGCGATAGTAGCAGTTCCAGGGACTGGCCGGCATATTTGCTGGGATGCGGTACCGTGATTTCAGGCGGGTCTAGCTGTGCCATGTGATACTCCATCCTGCTGAAAGGTAGCGTTGCCGGGGAACCGCCAAACCGGGTACCCATAGGGCCCGATTCCCCTGACTCGCCACCACCGGCCAGTGATTTTTCTCCAGGCGGCTCAGGTGGGCATCCACGAAAATATCACTCACCAGTTTATGCCCTGCACCATGACCAAATTTAACCCTGTCTCCCACCTGCCAGGTACGGACATGCAAACCCGGGGGCAAGTCTTTGTAACCGTTGCGGACCGTAACTTCCAGTGCATGCCGGCCCCAAATAGTTTTACCCACCGGCAGCGGACTCGGTTCCGGGCCGCGTTCATCACCCGGTCGATAGTAAATCAGACTATGGCGGTCCCGCAGGACCCGCACCGTGGGTGTAAGATCAAAAACCTTGCCTACCACAGCAGACCGGACAAAGTTGCGGAAAGTCTGCCAGTGTGGCCCACTCAGACGAACGGTAATGCCCAAGTGGCGCTCTACTAATCCCGACACCGCCAGCTTGAAGCTGTCCTCTTCGACATCCCGTAAAACCGCCCAGGGGATTTCACAGGTCCCGGGCAAATCCCCACATGCGGCCTGGCTCACTACCTGCTCGGCCAGGCTGGCGCAGGCGGCTTCATAGCGGCGGGCCAGACGGGAAAGATTTAACAGGGTAGCGGTGGCGGCCGGCTCATCGGCCAGGATTCCCTCCAACAGGTCCTGCCGAATCCGGTTACGCAGGAAGCGCCGATCGTTATTGGAAGGGTCTTCCCACCACACCAGAGCCTTGGCCTCCGCCCAACATCGTAGTTGGTCGCGGCTAAAATCCAGCAGGGGTCGCAGGATCAGTCCCCGCCGCGGCCGGACGCCCGCCAGAGCCAGCAGGCCCGACCGCTGCTGCAGGCGCATCAGCACCGTCTCAGCCTGATCGCCGGCGTGATGGGCAGTAAGTATCCAGTCGGCGCCGGTTTCAGCGGCCAGCACTTCCAGAGCGGCATAGCGCTCACGGCGGGCCCAGGCCTCAACCGATTCCCTATAGCGCTCGTGCGGATCTAAGTGAATCACATGGAGCGGCAGGTCCAGTTGGGCGGCGACCCGGCGGCAATGATCTTCGTCCCGGTCCGAATCTTCCCGCAGATGATGATTAACGTGAACCAGGGTAATCGAAAGCCGGTGCCCACTCCGCAATTCGGCCAGGCTGGCCACCAACACGCTGGAGTCCAGACCACCGGAGTAGGCCGCCAACAGGTGTGAGCCTGCCAGTTTGATACCTTCGCGGTCGAAGAAAGCGAGCAGCAGCTCGGGATGATATTTGCGGGCGGGAGGCATTCAACCGTCTCAGGCTGAATATTACGCTTGCAGCGGGCCGGAGGCAATCCGGCCGTCAGGCATGATCACCTCCAAAACCTGCAAAGCCGTCCGGTAGCGGTTGAATGGGGGCATGATGTACACACCCTGGGCGTACTGCCGAATCACCAGGAGCATCTCCTGGGCAATGGCGATGCCTTCCGCCCCGCCGTTGTCGCCAGCCTTATACATACGTTCCCGGATGGCTTTGGGAATGGTCATGCCCGGAACCTCGTTATGTAGGAATTCGGCGTTGCGGAAAGATGCCAGCGGGAGAATGCCTGGAAGTACTGGCCGCTTCAGGTGCTCAACGCTTTTCAGGAAGCGGCGCAGGAGCTCGTGATCATAAATAGGCTGGGTCATGATGTATTCGGCGCCGTGTTCTATTTTTCGCTCGAGGCGGTCCATCTCCCGCTCCGGATTCTGGGCTGCCGGATTGGCGCCTACCCCGATAGTGAAAGCGGTCTGGTCCTTTATGGAGCGCCCCCCCATATCCAGTCCCTGGTTCAGGTTCTTCAGCAGGTTCACCAAGCCGATGGCGTCCACATCGAACACACCGGTGGCGGAGGGATAATCCCCCATCATAGGCGGATCGCCGGTGACCGCCAGGATGTTGCGGAAACCGTTGGTATAGGCCCCCAGCATATCGGATTGGAGTCCCAGGAGATTCCGGTCCCTACAGGAAGTATGCAGGATAGTCTCAATCCCTACTTCTCTCTCAAAAATAAGCCCGATTGACTGGGGGTTGAGCCGAGCGGTAGCTCGCGGTCCGTCTGCAATGTTGATCACATCCACGCCAGCCGCTTTCAGGACCCGGGCTCCTTCAACCTCCTTGGCATGTCGCAACCCCTTGGGGGGATCGATTTCCACACTGATGACGAACTCGCCGGCGCTAAGTTTGCGACCCAAGGGGGAACGTTCCCCCATAGGCACTTCTTCCAGACGGCTCTCTTCCTCCACCGCTTGGACCTTAACGGCTATCTTGCCACTTTTTCCCAGCGCCCTGACGGTACCGGCCATAGACTGGATATGCTCAGGAGTAGTGCCACAGCAGCCACCCACCAGCCGGGCGCCGGCGTCAATAAAATACTGGGCGTATTTGGCGAAATAGTCGGGGGTGGCAAAATAAAGCAGCCGACCGTCCACATACTCCGGGCTCCCGGCGTTAGGCATAACGGAGACCGGCCGGTCGGTAAGTGCCACCAAACGCCTGGTTACATCGAGAATAGTCCTGGGACCGACGGCGCAATTGGCGCCCACGACATCCGCGCCTTTCTCCTCAAGTACATCGACGGCCTCCTGCATGGAAGCACCCGCCAGGATGCTGTGCTCATCAGCAAAGGCAAACTGCCCGACGATAGGAATCTCAGGGTCTACCTCACGAGCCGCTTCCAAGGCAATGGCCATCTCCCCCAGGTGGGAAATAGTTTCAATGATAATCCCGTCCACACCGGCTTCCACCAGGACCGACACCTGGTCCGCGAAGGCGTCATGAGCCTGCTGGGGAGTAAGGCCCTTCTCATGAGCAATGGATCGCCCCAGGGGTCCCACCGAGCCCAAGACGAAAACCGGTTCTCCGCCGGCAGCGGTCCGGGCGTGCTCAACGGCCAGCCGGTTAATCTCCGCGGCACGCTGCTCGAGGCCGAATTTTTCCAGTTTGTAGCGGTTAGCGCCGAACGTGTTGGTCTCGATGATCTCCGCCCCGGCGTTGATATACTCCTTGTGGATACTGGCAATCAGGCGCGGTTCGGATATATTGAGCTCGTCGAAGCAGCGGTTGACAAAAACGCCCTTGAGGTACAGCATGGTGCCCATGGCGCCGTCCGCTAAAAGCGTACGATGCTCAAGGGCTGCCAAAAATCCGGATTTAGCCTTAGACCTGGACATCGCTCTCGGCTAGTATTTCACGGATAAAGGGATTGTCGTGCCGCTCCCGGGCGATGGTGGTGGCCGGTCCGTGTCCCGGGTACACCACGGTTTCATCGGGCAGCCGCATCAGTCGCCGCAGTGATGCCTCCAGGGTCGGCCAGTGACCGCCGGGCAGGTCAGTGCGCCCCACCGACCCCTGAAAAAGGGTATCACCTGAGAATAAATGCTTACCAATCTGATAACAGGTCCCTCCAGGAGAGTGCCCCGGGGTAGGCAGCAACATGATTTCCAGGCCCTCCTGGATGGCCTCGGGAACCGCCTCAGCCAGCTGCCCTGCCTCTGGCCGAAGCCAGTGGTCCACCTGGGGCACTGGTAACTCCGGCAGGCCGAACATCCGGCAGGCCTCAGGCAAGTGGGCCACGATCTCCCGCTCACCGGCCGGAATACAGACCGGGGCTCCGGTTCTAAGGCGTAGCGGCTCGGCGGCGCCTACGTGGTCCAGGTGGCCATGGGTGGCCAGAATCAGGGCTAGGGAAAGACCGTCAGTTTCCAGCGCCGCCTGGAAGCGCTCCGGATCGTCCCCCGGATCGATCAGGATTGCTCGTCTGTCCTCCTCCCGCCAGATCAGGTATGCATTCCCTTGAAACGGCCCGTTTACGATGGTCCTCAGCTGCATGTCTCACACTTCATCGAAGAACAATTCCTGCAGGCATTGAATTTTTTCCTCGAAACTGTGCGGGTACAGGTACCATTCCGCCGCGGAGATGGAGCTCAGAAGAGAGTTGCCGTCCTGGGGGGTGAAAGCGTAGCCCAGGATCTCATGGTCGTTGCGAACATGGAGAGTTGGCACGGCCACCACGGCCTGATTGAGAATTCGACCGTAATGCCCATGGTCCCGGCCGAAGGAGAACACCTGGTTGGCGGTGGATTTTTCAGTGAGTGCAATCCGATCATTGGCGTCCAAACGGTCGATCACCTTCTGCAGGTTGGTTGATTCCTTCACCACCAGGCTGAAATGGGTGATATGCATGTATTGGGAGTTTACCCGCAGGGCGGAGGAAAACAGGTTCAGATCGTAGCCTTTGGTGGCAAACAGCTCCGCGCAATCCCGGGCGTGATGGGTACCGTATTTTTCGTCGGTATGCTTGCCCACCTCGGGGGAGGGGACAAAAGCCAGGTCCTGGCTGATATCGTTGGTCCGGCGAATGATAACGAATCGCCCCTCGACCAGGTTATCCGGAGCCGCGTCCTTCAGTGCCAGGGTCTGCACCAAGCTCGCCAGGTTGTGGGTGTTGCACGAGACCACCTGGATGAACTGGTCTTCCCCATGCACCAGAGCCTCGTCGTTGATACCCCGGGCATACATTTTACCGAATCCATACTCACTGCCCTGAGCCACGAAACCCAGCGTGTTCTCCCGGAATCGTTCATAGAAATCGGCCTTGTTCTTGTGACCGATGCCTTTGGGGGTACAGTCGATAATGACCGAGGCTCGGTCGATGGCATCCTCGGCGGTCAGGTCCGGATCCAGACCGATGCTCTTGAACCCGTCCATGGCGTCGGGGCTGACCGCCAGTCGGGCGCCCCGCCGATTCAAATCTCTGACTTTCGCGCGGTCCTTGGTCAACGGGGTGTTTTTATAGAAACTAATCTCGTCGATCCCCAGCTGCTCGCGGTAGTCGCTCAGCAGGCCGATCAGCGGCTCGCCGATGGTACCGGTCCCCACTACATGAACAATTTTACGTGCCATCCAACTACTCTCAGGCTATTGCGGTGAAGTATTCCTGCGCTCCAGCAGCCAAGTGCGCAGTACAAAACCGAGGATTACTACCCAGACCAGGATAATGCAGGCCAGCAGGTAACCGTGATATTTATACATGATCGATCTCTCCCTCGGCGATCCTGCGTCGGTAAACCAGAGCTCCCACATGCCGGCGGTACAGGAGCATGTAAATTAAAATCAATGTAAAGCTGAACAGTGAGAAAAAGAACACTTTCAGGATGGTGGACGGCTGGTCGGCCATCTCCATCTGCGGGTGGCTCTGTACTTCGGGAGCCCACCAGGTTACGGCAGTCAGTATCAACGGTATGTCAATTACCGCCAGGATACCGATCACCGCGGCGTAGCGCGAGGCCCGCTCGTAGGGACCGGCAAACTCCCGCACCATAAAATATCCCAAGAAGATAACGAACAATACCAGGGTGGTGGTCAGGCGCGGCTCCCAGCTCCAGGACTTGCCCCAGATGGGCGTGGCCCAGATCGGCCCGGTCACCAAGATCAGCAGGGCAAAGGCGGTGGCCACTTCCGCTGCCGCCAGCGACCAGATGTCCCACTTGGGGTCACGTTTCACCAGGTACAGTCCGGCGGTGATTGCCACGATGGAATAACCCAGGAAAGCGTTCCAGGCCAGCGGCACATGGTAGTAGAATATCTTCTGGGCCATTTCCTGCTTGGCCACCACCGGGGCCACTTGGTAGATCAGCCAGAGATTGACCGCCGCGAGCAACAGTGTAATTGCCAACAGCATCTGATTGCGACGAATGGAATGGAAGGTTTGCATCTACTGCTCCGCAATATAATCGAACGTAAAGATACCCGCTAAAACAAACAAAGCAAAGAAAGTTATTATCAGCATGATCCAAAAATCCCATTCCGGGAACGGCCGGCCGGCCAGAGCGGCGCTGGTAGCCTTGGTGGCTGCAATCAGGATCGGTGTCAGGAGGGGAAACAGGATGATCGGCAGCAGGGTGTCCCCGGCCGGTGCCCGCAGGCTCAGTCCGGCGATCAGTCCTCCCACAGCAGCAATGGCCAGGTCGGTGACCAATAGAATCAGAATGAAATAACCCGGCGCGGTCGCCAGCGGCAGTTCCAGAAACAGGACGAACACCGGTAGGCTCAACACCTGAGCCACCAGTAACAGCAGGAGGAAGGCGGTAGATTTACCCAGGTAGATCAGGCTGCGATCCACGGGGGCGGTCAGGAGCAGATCGTAGGCTTCCAACTGTTTCTCCTGCCCAAACGTGCGCAACAGGCCCAGCACCGCCACGAAAAAGTAGGTCATCCACATCAGCCCCGGCGTGAAAGTCCCCCGCAGGTCCGGTGTAAAGTTGAACGCGAAGGCGAACAACAGCACCACTGCCAGGGCGAACACCACCATGGCGGCCAGGCTTTCCCGGGTGCGTAGCTCCAGCCGGATATCCTTGGCGAGGATCGTTAGAAAAGCCACTATCAGGTTTCCCCGGTGATTCTGGCCATCAGGTCCGGCGCCGTGGGTCCAACCAGCTCGCAGGTGATCCGGCCACGTTGCAAGTGGAGCGCCCGGTCCGCGTGCTCCGCACCCCACAACATATCATGGCTAGTGAACAACACCGTGCGGCCTGCGGTGCGCCAGCGGGCCAGGGTCTCCCCCAACAGGGATGCGCCGTCCGCATCCAGGGCGGAGGTCGGTTCATCCAACAGGCCCAGCTTCCAGTGCGAGAGCTCCAGCCTGATTAATCCCAACCGTTGGAGCATGCCCTCAGAATAGACGTCGACCGGTTCGTTCTCCCGGCCCGCCAGTCCATGGCACTCCAGTAGGGTTTGGAAAGCTGTCTCGTCCCAGGCCACCCGGCGCAGACGCAGGCTGAGCCTGAGATTCTCCCGGGCACTGAAGGCCGGGTAGAGACTGGGCCGGTGCCCCAAATAGACCATGTCGGCCCGCCAGTGGTAGTCACTGGTAAACAGGGCCCGGCTGTCCAGGCTGGCCCGTCCATGCTCGGGGCGCATGATCCCGGCCATGATTTTCAGCAGGGTGGTCTTGCCACAACCGTTGCGGCCGAATAGCAGGACTGTTTCTCCAGGGGCAAGGGAAAAGGAAACTTCCCGCAGCACCGGACGCAGATTAAAGGATTTCCCGATGCCGGTGGCGGTTAGCAGGGCAGTCACCGGGTCACTGGTCAGCCCAGCAGACCGCGCCCGCAGGCACTGCAGAAGCGGTCGCCCAACCCGGCTTGGGTCCCACACTGGGGACAAACCTTACCGAGGGCAGAGCCGCAGTCGGCGCAGAAGCGAGCTTCCGGGCCGGCCGGAGTACCACAATTGGGGCAACTGAGTTCGAGAACCGATGGCGGCGTACCGAGAGCGGCTGGCTTCGCTTCGGTTGGAGACCCTTCAATGGTCTGCAGCACCTCAGCGGCTTCAACTACCAGTTCCGTTCGGGTGCGTTCGAAATCCTCCTGGTCGGTCATCCCGATTTCGTGCTCAAACTCGGTCTCCCGGATCTGTTGGTAGAGGCTGATCTTGCGCAACTCCAGCGCGGTACTGGCGGTTTCCCGGTCATCGTCAGCCGCCATGACCGGCTGGGCCAGGAAAGGCTCCAACACGTAATAGGCGCTGCCGGTAAAAAGGAGAAAAAGGATAATGGGGGCGATAATGGTTTCCATCTTCAGATGTTGAGATCCTCCATCTCCCGCTCTATTTTCTGGAAGAACTCATCACTATAGGACTTCCGGCTGGGCTTGGGGATCTGTGGTTGGGGCGCCGTCATCTGGTTGATGACATAAATCACCACCATACCACCGATCACCAGGATCAATAGAGGCATAACGTAGGCCAGCACGTTAAATCCCTGGGCTCGCGGCTGGGCCAGGATGCGCTCACCATAGATCGCCACGTACATGTCCAGGATTTCGTCCCTGGTTTTGCCCTCTATCAACAGCTGCGTGATCTGTGCTTTCACCTGCTTGGCAGCGTCCGAGTCGTGATCCCCCACCGGGGCGCCATAGCAGCAGGGAGCCATGATCATATACTCAAGTTCCTGTTGCAACGGGTCCTTGGCCTCTTGGCCCCAAAGACCGCCGGCTGCCAGAGCCAACATCAAGGCGACTGTGGTCGGGTTCACGCCAATCTTGCCCTTAGCTTACGTTCGGCGGCGCTTGGCAATAGCACCACAATGGTACCTGCCACCATGATCAGACCACCCCACCAGACCAGCTGTACCAGCGGGTTAATCATGATCTTCAGCACCGCCGTACCGGAACTTACGTCCACGTCGCCTAAAATAGCATATAGATCCCTTAGCGGCCGGCTATAGATCGCAACTTCGGAATTGGGTTGGTCGTTCTGGTCAGTGTAAAAGCGCTTCTCCGGCTTGAGGATGGTGATAAAGCCCTCTCCGCGGCTCACATTCAGATCGATCACCTTTGCCCGGTGATTGGGACGTTCGACGGTGTAGTGCCGCTCCATGGTGAAGGTATAGCCGCCCAGCTGGGCTTGCTCCCCATCATTCAGAGTCAGGTCCTGCTCAACGGTAAAGGCTTTACCGGCGAAACCAATAAACATCACAATTATGCCCAGGTGTACGATATAACCCCCGTAACGGCTGCGGTTGCGGTCTACAATGTTACGCAGGGCGGTCAGGACCGATTCCCCGGTGGAGCGCCGCCGGGCGCGGATCGCCCGGCCCAGCTCCATTATGATGCCGGCGGCCACAAAGGCCGATAGACCGACGGTGAGTATGGCATAGAAACTGTTAAAGCCCATCAATAGCCCGATGACCATGACTGCCACCGCCGCCGCGGTGGGGATGATGAAGTTCCGTTTGACGGTGCCCATTGAAGTGCGGCGCCAGGCCAACAGCGGACCCACGCCCAGCAGTAACAGCAGGATCATCCCCATAGGGGCGGTGATACGGTCGAAGTAAGGCGAGCCCACCGTGATTTGGGTCCCGCGGACCGCCTCCGAAAGGAGTGGAAACATGGTGCCCCATAAAATGGCCAGGGTCAGGGCCAGGAAGATCATATTGTTGAACAGGAACCCGCTCTCCCGGCTGGTGAATGACTCCAGCCGGTTACGGGAGGCCAGATCTTCTTTGCGCAGGACAATCAGGATCACGCAGCCCAAAATTAGAAAGGTCACGAAGCCAAAAAACCATAGGCTCAGCTCGCTGGCGGCAAAAGCATGCACTGAAGAGAGAATACCGCTACGGGTCAGGTAGGTGCCGAAGATGGTCAGTACGAAAGTGATCATAATCAGCACGACGTTCCAGAGGCGCAGCATGTTCTTCTTTTCCTGGATAATGACCGAATGCAGGTAGGCAGTGCTGGTCAACCAGGGCAAAAAGGAAGCGTTTTCCACCGGGTCCCAGGCCCAGTAGCCGCCCCAGCCCAGTTCCACGTAGGCCCACCGGCCACCCAGGATGATGCCAATCCCCAGAAACATCCAGGGCACCAGGGTCCAGCGCCGGGTAGTACGGATCCAGGTGGCATCCAGCCGGCGGGTCACAAGGGCGGCCACCGCAAAAGCGAAAGGCACCGCGAAACCCACATAGCCCAGATACAGCGTCGGCGGATGGATCAGCATAGCCGGGTGCTGTAACAGGGGATTCAGCCCCATCCCCCGGGGTTGAATGAGCACTCCCGGCGGTAATTCGGTAAAGGGGTTCTCGAACAAGTTAACCACCAGCAGGAAGAACAGGAGTACCATCCCCAGCACCAGATTGACAATGGGCATCAGGGAGCGGTTAGCGCTACGGTTCTGGTAATTCAGAACAAGGATAAAAAACCCCAGAATGGCTGCCCAGAAGAGCAGGGAACCTTCCATTCCGGCCCACAGCCCGGCGAATTTATACATAGTGGGTGTTTCCGCGCTGCTGTAGCGGGCCACGTACTCCAGACCAAAATTGCTCGCCAGGAGCTGCTGCGTAAGCACCACTGTCGAGACCCCCACCAGGAAAGCAGCTGCTAGCAGGGCGCGCCGGGCGGAGGTGAAATACCGCCAGTCGCGACTGCGCAGGAACCAGCCACCCAGACCCAGGCTGAACAGGGAAAACAGAAACGCTAATTGCAGGGTGGTCGAGCCGAGTATTACCATCCGGGCCTAGATTTCCTCCTGGGAGTTGGCCCGGGGATCGATGATCTCGGCTTCGTAGCGCGAGGCACACTTGGTCATCAGGTTATCGGCCATGAAAACCTCACCTTCCAGCCGACCTTCGATAATCACTTCAGCGCCATCGGCAAACATATCCGGTGTCAGCCCGCGGTAGTGGACGGGCAGCTGTGCCTGGTCCTGCTTGATGATAAAGTCTACGTTTAAGCGATCGCCCGAGTAGGAAATAGAGCCATCTTCCACCAGCCCGCCGAGACGCAAACGGTGCTGGGTCCATTGGCCCGGCCGGGTTTGCAGTTCCTTAATACTGACATAGGGCACTTCCTCGGGGCCGGTACCGATAGTGATCCAACCGACGGTGACTATAGTCACCACCATGATCAGCGCCACAAATTTCATTCTCTGGTTCTGCATTGTGTGTCTCCTAGCCGATGAAACTACCCACGCATCGGGCTAAAGCGTCCTTGCGGGAGTAGGAATAACACGGAAAGTTACGTCGGGGCCGCCTACCGAACGAGAAGGGGAAATGAATTCTTATTGAAGAAATAATGAAGATAACTAACCGACACCGAATTCCACTCGGTCCATCAGCATCCGCTTGAGACCCTCGAAACCATTCGATTCATAAACAGCTAACTGCTCCTGGGCCTCGCTTCCTTCCTTCAGCACTGTCTCTACTATGGGGATGATATCCAAGGTGTCCAGTTCTTCCAGGGAGGGCCGCACATATTCCACCATCCGTTCCACCAGCTCGGCCATGGTGATAATCTGTTCATCTAGAGGGTCGGCCACCCGGGCGTCAAACCCGAAGCGGGTTGCTTTCCAAACGGCGTCGTTGATGTACTCCAGTTCAAAGTCCTGCACCAACGCCCCGGCAGCGAAATCACGCTGTACCCGATGACAAATGGCCTGGCTCAGGGCCACCAACATCCGGGTGCGCACCAGGGAACGCTGCACGTCGCAGACCCGAAACTCCACGGTGCCATAATGTCCGTGGGGCCGGATCTTCCACCACAGCTGCCGGGGTAGATTTATGGAGCCCATGCTGATGTAGGTCTCCAGCACCCGGCAGAAATGCTCGAAGTCGCGGAAGGTGCCGGGAATATTGGTGCGGGGGAAGGCGCCGAATTGAAAGGTGCGCGCTGAAAGCACTCCCGTATTGTGGGCCTGGAAGAAAGGCGAGTTGGCTGTCAGAGCCAACAAGGGCGCCAGCCAGCGGCGGGAGGCGTTGGTCACCGCGATAGCGCTTTCACCATCCGGCAGGGCCACGTGCACATGGGTGGCAAAAGTGATATTTCGCAGGGCATAGTAATGGAGCTGATCTGCCACCCATTGGTACGCCTCGGAATCGACAAAGCACTGATCATCCGCCAGGGAAGTGGGGTGGGTACCGCTGATCCCGAGGCGGTAGTCCAGGTCCCGGCCGATATCACGCACCCGCCGGCGCAGACGTGCCACGTGGTCCATGACTTCGTCCACGGAACTGGAAATGGGCGTATTGATCTCTATTTCAGAATCGATCAGCTCGTAACTGAACCGCTCCCGCTCATCTTGAGAAAGGACCTTGATAATCTCCGTGGCCCGATCCACCAGGTCACCGGTGCCGGGATCACAGAGCATATATTCTTCCTCCACACCGACGGTAAACGTGCGAGCGTGTTCGAATATGCGTTTATATTGCGACAAGCTAGAAGACGGTCTCCTCGACCCAGGTACCCAGTTCCGCCTTCATGGTTGCAACGATTTCGCCCAGGGTGACATAAGCCTCGGCGGCGGCGATAACGGGAGGCATAATATTATCGGAGGTGTGGCAGGCCTTCCGCACCCGTTCCAGGGTTGCGGCTACGGCAGATTCGTCCCGCCCGGCGCGAGTGGCGGCTAACTTCTTCCGCTGCCGCTCTTCGACCTCAGGTGTGATCTCAAGTACGGGGATCTCCAGCTCCTCATCCTGGTCCACAAATTCATTGAGCCCTACAATAATGCGCCGACCGGAATCGACGGCCAGTTGGTATTGATAGGCCGCCTGGGCGATCTCCCGCTGGAAGAAGCCCTGTTCGATGGCCGGGATGACCCCTCCAAAATCCTCCACGCGCTGGAAATACTGTTCGGCCTGCTGCTCGAGACGGTCGGTCAGATCCTCAAGGTACCACGACCCTGCCAACGGGTCAATGACGTTGGCCGTGCCGGACTCGTAAGCGATCAGCTGCTGGGTGCGCAAGGCGATCTTGGCCGCTCTGGCGGTGGGCAAGGCGATGGTCTCGTCCATGCTGTTGGTATGCAGTGAGTTGGTGCCCCCCAGGACCGCCGCCAGAGCTTGAAAAGCCGTGCGGGATATATTGTTCTCGGGCTGCTGCGCGGTGAGGCTGCAACCGGCGGTCTGGGCATGGAAACGGAGCCGCCAGGAGCGGGGGTCTTGCGCACCATATTTGTTACGCATCCGCCGAGCCCAGATACGCCGGGCCGCCCTGAACTTGGCGACCTCCTCAAAAAAGTCCAGGTGCGAATTGAAAAAGAAAGAGATGCGCGGGGCAAAAGCGTCCACGTCCAGGCCACGCTTGATCCCTTCCTCGATATAGCAGAAACCGTCGGCCAGCGTGAAAGCCAGCTCCTGCGCCGCGGTGCTCCCCGCCTCCCGGATGTGGTAACCGCTCACCGAGATGGAGTTATACTTGGGCATCTCACGGGTGCAATACTCCATCATGTCCACTACGATCCGCATGGACTCCCGGGGCGGGAAGATCCACTCCTTCTGGGCGATATACTCCTTTAGTATGTCCGCCTGCAGAGTGCCCCGCAGGTGAACCGCGGGCACGCCCTGCTTCCTGGCCACAGCTACATAAAAGGCCAGCAAGATAAAGGCCGGCCCATTGATGGTCTGGGAGACACTGATATTGCCCAGGTCGATGCCCTCAAACAGAGTCTCCATGTCTTCTAACGAGCTCACCGCCACGCCGCAACGCCCCACTTCTCCGCGAGCAATATCGGCATCGGCGTCATAGCCCATCAGGGTGGGCATGTCGAAGGCTACCGACAGGCCGGTCTGACCGTGGCTGAGTAGAAATTTGTAACGCTGGTTGGTTTCTTCGGGGGTACCAAAGCCGGCAAATTGGCGCATGGTCCAGAGCTTGCCCCGGTACATGTTGGCCTGCACACCCCGGGTGAAGGGATATTGGCCGGGAAAGCCATATTTTTCCAGGTAATCCGCATCCACCTCTGGCGGCAAATACAGCAAGTCCACTGGTTGGCCGGAGACCGTGTCGAAGCTATAATCCCGTTCGGGCGCCCGGCCCACCTCCTCTACCCAACGCTTATAAGCAGCCTCGCTTGGAGGGCGCAAGCGACCATCCTTGTTCTGCTTGGTCGACGCCATGCTCTAGGCCGTTTCGCCGGCGGTTTGCAGCACACCCAACACCTTTGCCACCACCTTGTCGGCCGTCAATCCCACCAACTCCAGTAGCTCCTGGCGAGTACCGTGCTCGGTGAATTCATCCGCGATACCCAGGGAAATTACGGGGGTATCGATCCGTGCCACCGCCAGTTCTTCCCGCACCGCTGACCCGAATCCCCCGGCCAACAAGCCCTCCTCCACCGTCACAATGGGCATACCCCGCTCGGCCAACTGCCGCAATAGGTCTTCATCCAACGGCTTAACGAAACGGGCGTTAATCACCGCCGCTTCCACCTCGTGCTCGGTCTCCAGGATCGAAGCTGCCTCCAGGGCCACCGGCACCATGCTCCCCACCGCCAGGATAGCAGCGCCGGCGCCCTCCCGGAGCAGCTCCCAACTGCCGCTGGGGATAAAGCCGGCTTCCCGGTGGGGATCGAATTCAATGCTGGTATCCTTGGGATAGCGGATAATTACCGGCTGGCGGTACTGGAGGGCGCTGAACATCAGATCGCGCAGCTCGTTACCGTCCTTGGGCGCGCAGAGCACCACACCCGGAATGGTGCGCATAATCGCCAGATCGAAAACTCCATGATGGGTGGGGCCGTCCGGACCCACCAGTCCACCGCGGTCCAGGCAGAATATTACCGGCAAGTTCTGCAGGGCAATATCATGCATGATCTGATCAAACGCCCTCTGCAGGAAAGTAGAGTAAATGGCCACAATGGGCTGCCGACCCTCAACCGCCAAGCCGCCGGCAAAGGTTACTGCGTGCTCCTCGGCCAGCCCCACATCGTAGTAACGCTCCGGGAATAGCTGGGCATACTCGGTCAACCCGGTCCCCACCTCCATGGCCGCGGTGATGCAGCAGACCTGGTCGTTGGCCCGGGCCAACTCGATGGCTACCTGGCCGAAAACCTCGTTGAAGTCGGGGGCCACGGAACCGGCAGCGGGACTTTTCCGGCGGCCGGCCATGCTATAATACTGCAGTGAGTCGGCCTCAGCTTCCTTATGCCCCCGCCCCTTGCGGGTCAGCACATGCACCATGGTAGGATAGGGCAATTCCTTGACGTTACGAAATACCTTGATCATCGAGTCGTAGTCATGGCCGTTAATGGGGCCGAAATAGCGCAGACCCAGCTCGTCGAATAGCAGGCCCGGGGTGAGGAAGCTTTTAAGACCTTCCTCCAAGCGCCGAAAAAACTTGCGCACCGCAGCGGTACCCAGCGGCAGCAGCCCGGTAGCTTTCCAGATGTCATCACGGATGCGGTTATAAAGGGGGTTGGTGATCACGTGCGTCAGATAGGTTGACAGAGAACCGACGGTAGGTGAGATAGACATGCGGTTGTCATTCAACACCACCGTCATTTTCAGCTTCGTATAACCGAGGTTATTCAGCCCTTCGAAGGTCATTCCCCCGGTCATAGCACCGTCCCCCACAATCGCCACTACATGTGATTGGCCGTTCCCACTCAGTTTATGCCCCTCGGCAATCCCCAGGCCGGCGGAGATGGCGGTACTGGCATGTCCGGCCCCGAAAATGTCGTGTTCGCTCTCGCTGCGCCGCAGGAAACCACTGATGCCGTCCTTGATCCGCAAGGTATGAAACCGGTCCCGCCGGCCGGTAATTATCTTGTGGGCGTAGGCCTGGTGCCCTACGTCCCAGATAAGTTTATCTGTAGGAGAATCGAAGACATAGTGCAGGGCTAATGCCAGGTCTACAACTCCCAGGGGGGAGCTGTAATGGCCGCCGGTCTCCTCGGTCACCTGCCGAATCAGCTCGGATATCTCGGCAGCCAGCTGCGGCAGCTGATCCTGGGGCACCTGTTTCAGGTCGTCGGGACTGTTGACGGTGGAAAGGAGGGGATAGTCTTTCTTCAAGCCTTAATCACCTGCAGAAAAAGTTGATGTATACGGGTATCGGAGGTCAGTTCCGGATGAAAAGTGGCGCCCAGATGCCGGCCTTGCCGCACCAGTACCGGCTCCCCATCGATAGCAGCCAGCACTTCCACCCCCGGTCCCACCCGATTGATCCGGGGCGCCCGGATGAAGATCGCGGGCACTTCCTCGCTGTGACCGTTCAACAAGACCGGTAGCGAGAAAGTGAACGAATGCGCCTGGCGTCCCCAACCGTTGCGCACCACGGCCAGGTCCAACAGGTCCAGCCCCCGCACCTGGCTATCGTCCTGCTCCCGGGACATGATGATCAGTCCGGCGCAAGTACCTAAGACCGGTTTTTCGCGGGCAAATGTGGCAATGGGTTGTCGCAGGCCGCTGGAGTCCAGCTGTCGGCTGATAGTACTGGATTCACCGCCCGGTATCACCAAGCCGGCTAGGCCCTCCAGGTCTTTAGGATAGCGCACCGCCACGGTTTGGCAGCCCAACTGCTCCAGCATTGCCTGGTGCCGGGTGAAGGCGCCTTGCAGGGCCAGCACTCCAATCGTAGCTACCAACCTCGCTCCTGCAGTCGCTCTTCAGCGGGAATTTCAGACATCTCCAGTCCGGGCATGGCGCCCTGCAATTTGGCGGATACGGCCGCCAGCTTGGCCGGGTCCTGAAAGTAGGTGGTAGCAGCCACAATCGCCTGGGCCCGGTCGGCCGGATCCTCCGATTTAAAGATGCCCGACCCCACGAAAACGGACTCGGCTCCCAGCTGCATCATCAGGGCGGCGTCGGCCGGTGTGGCAATGCCTCCCGCGCTGAAGTTGGGCACGGGCAGCTTGCCGATCTTGGCCACTTGCTGCACCAGGCTGAAAGGAGCACCCAACTTTTTGGCAGTGGCCATCAATTCCGCCTGGTCCTGTACTGTCAATTTACGGATTGCACCCTGGATGGAACGCATGTGCCGCACCGCCTCCACAATATTCCCCGAACCGGCCTCGCCTTTAGTGCGGATCATAGCGGCTCCTTCACCGATCCGGCGCAACGCTTCACCCAAGTCCCGGGCGCCGCAGACGAACGGTATCTTGAATCCGTGTTTTTCGATATGGTTGGCCTCATCGGCGGGGGTGAGCACCTCACTCTCATCGATAAAATCCACCTCCAAGGCTTCCAGGATCTGGGCCTCGGCGAAATGGCCGATGCGGCATTTAGCCATGACCGGTATGGAGACCGCCGCCTGGATATCCTTTATCATACCGGGGTGAGACATCCGGGCCACCCCGCCGTCCCGACGGATGTCGGCCGGGATCCGTTCCAGCGCCATCACTGCGACGGCTCCCGCCTGCTCCGCTATTTGGGCCTGCTCCACGGTCGTGACGTCCATAATCACGCCGCCTTTGAGCATCTCTGCCAGGCCGACTTTGACTTCAAACGATCCTGTTTCCTTAGCCATGGTACTTTTTCCTTACACCATCAGATGATCGTAGCATTGAATCTAATCACGCAGTGTATCAACGGGCAGCATTTGTTTGACGGTCCGAGCTCAGGCCACAGTGGATTGCCGCTGCCGTGACAGGGCTTCGATCCCTTCCCGGACCTCGGTGATCAGGTAGTCCGGGGTAGAGGCGCCGGCTGTTACACCCACCTTTCCGGCCCCTGCAAACCACTCCGGTCGGAGATCTCCGACACAGGTCACCTGGTAGGTGCGCGGGTTCCGCTCCAACGCCAGGGTGGTAAGACGCTTCGAGTTGGCCGAAGTGAAGGAACCGATGACGATCATAACGTCCGACTCGGCCGCCAGGGTCTTGATCTGTTCGTGGTTACGCTTAGTCGGGAAGCAAATAGTGTTCACAAAATGCAGATCGTAAACCTTGGTCATGAGAATATTGATCACGGCCTGCACGTTCTCGATCATCTGGGTGGACTGGCTCACCACCGCCGCGCGTTTCATCTTCCTTAGTCCTCGGGCTTCCTCGGGTGTTGAGACGATAATCGGGTGGGGTACCTGGCTGGCAATGCCCACCACCTCGTCATGGCCGTGATCGCCGATGATGATCACCTGCCGCCCATCGGCTGAAGTGCGGCGCACCTCCTCGTGGATTTCCCGCACCAGGGGACAGGTGGCATCAATTATGGTGATCTTATTTTGCCGGGCCTGCGCCCAGAGTTCCTCGGAAGTTCCGTGAGCCCGGAAAAGTACCGGTGCGCCGTTGGGAACCTCGTCCAGCGATTCCACCACCTTGGCGCCCGCCACCGCCAGATCCCGGACTACCTGCTCATTGTGCACGATATCACCCAACATATAGACCCGGCCGTATTTTTCGGCCGCTTCGTAAGCCAGCTGTACTGCGTCTCGCACACCAAAGCAATAGCCTGCGTCACGAGCGACTGTAATCTCCATTTTGTGGGCAGCTTTCAGAGTATCCTGGGAGTTGTGATGCCTACCTGTTTCTGGTACTTCCCATCCCGGTCCTTATACGAGGTACTACAAGGCCCTGTTCCTTCAAAAAACAGCACCTGGCATAGGCCCTCGAATGAATAGACCTTAGCCGGCAGCGGGGTAGTGTTGGATATCTCCAGGGTGGCGTAACCCTCCCACTCCGGCTCGAAAGGGGTGACATTGACGATGATACCGCAACGGGCATAGGTAGACTTACCTACGCACAGGGTAATCACATTCCGCGGAATGCGGAAATACTCCACACTACGTGCCAGGGCGAAGCTGTTGGGGGGTATAATGCACTCCGAGCCCTTGAAATCGATAAAGGAGTCGGGATCGACCTGTTTGGGATCTATGAGGGAGTTGTTCACGTTGGTGAATATCTTGTACTCATCCGCCACTCGCAGATCATACCCGTAGGAAGAAATTCCGTACGAAATTTTCCCCGTGCTCACTTGGCCGGGTTCGAACGGTTCGATCATTCCCTGTTCCCGGGCCATCTTCTCAATCCAGACGTCAGGCATAACCCCCATGGCTGCTCCTACTCGGTTTCCCGGAGGTCAGCGAGCTTGGCCTCCAACAGGGGCAATAACAACTCCAGCACTTGACGCCACGGCTTCTCCAGGATGATACCGGAGGCATAGGCATGCCCGCCACCACCTAAACGCCGAGCGACGTCATTAATATTGACGCGGCCCTTGCTACGCAGGCTCACTTTGGTCCGCTCCGGAGTCAACTCTGTAAGCAAGGCGGCTATCTCCACTCCCTCGATAGAACGGATGAACTCCGAGAAGCCGTCAATATCTTCCCTCTTAGCCCCGACCTGGTCCAGGTGCTCCCCGGTCAATACACACCAGCCAATGCTCTGGTCATCCGAATACTTGATGTTTTCCATCAGTTTTCCCAAAAGCCTTATTTGAGTATGGCTGCGACGCTCAAAGATCTGTTTGTGGATTTCATACGGCCGGAGGCCGGTTTCCAGCAGATCGATGGCCATCTGGTGGGCCTGGACATTGGTATTGTCATATTTGAAAGAACCGGTATCGGTAACCAAGGCGGCGTACAAGGCCTGGGCCATAGTAACCGTCAATGGTCCCGGGCGATAGGTTTTCAGGAACCGCCACACCAGTAAGCCCGCCGCTGGAGCATGGCAATCCACCATTGTGTAGGTGTAGTCCGGTTCATTTTCCTCATAGTTGTCGTCCCCGCGGGGGTGGTGATCGATTGTGGCCAGAGGAATTGCGTGCCGTTTAAGCGCAGTGGCCAAAGCTCCCAGCCGCCGGAAGTCCCCCAGATCGAAAACCAGTGCCAGATCGCATTGGGCCAGCCAGGCCTCGTCGCGCAGCGCATCGAACTGCTCCACCCAGCTTTTCGGGTCCAGAAAACGGATTGTCTCCGGGATGGGGCTGGTGATCAGCGCCCGGCAATCCTTGCCCAGCGACTTCAAGTATTCGCACATGGCCAGCAGGGACCCCAGTCCATCGCCGTCCGGGTTTTCATGCGTGGAGAGCAGTATGCTCCCTGCGGCGGTCAGCGCCTCATGCAGGGCCTGGAAGACCCCGGTCAGATCGCTTTCGGACTGTGCGGCCCGTGGTTTGATCCCCTCCAGCTGGTTATCGGCAGTCACCAAAAAAAATCATCCCGCTTGGAATGTCTCCCTATAAATCATTATTAAACAATTTATTATCGCGAGTAATGTTCAAACCCGTGGTTAAAGCGACTTGAAATTTACGGCAGGAAACGAAGGGTTGCCAAGCCAGTCCGGTTAGTGCGGAACGGCTGTCCTAGAAGTCGATACCCGGCTGGGCCTTGATCCCCCGCTGGAAAGGATGTTTGACCTCTCGCATCTCGGTCACCAGGTCTGCCTGCTCAACCAGGAAATCAGGGGCGCCCCGGCCGGTAATGATCAGGTGGATGTTTGGCGGTCTAGCCGCCAGCACCCGCTTGACATCCTCCGGTGAGACTAGCCCCGTATCAAGGGCTACGTTCAGTTCGTCGGCGATTACCAGGTCGTGTTTGCCGCCCTGCAGGATACCGATGAGTAACTCGACCGCCGCCGCGGTCGCCTCCCGGTGGACTTCTTCTGGCAAGTCGTCATCCTGGATCTTGTAGAAGCCGGCTCCCATGCGGTGCAACTCGAAACGCTCGCCGAACGTAGCGGCACTCTTTATCTCGCCGTACTTCCAGGTGCCCTTGATGAATTGCACCATGCACACATTCCACCCATGACCCAGGGCTCTCAGGGCCGTGCCCAGAGCAGCGGTGGTCTTCCCCTTCCCCGCGCCGGTGTATACCAGCAGAATGCCTCTACGACGGGGACTGGTCATGTAAGGATTTCACCGCTACGGTAATTATATCCCGGTAGCTCGAAGGAAAAGATCTGACTTGACAAGATGACAGTCGATTACAAGTCCGCTAACCGCGACTCATTCAGCGAGCTTGCTTTTCTCACACTTTTCCGTCAGAGGCATCCGCTTGGGATGTGCTGCCGGCTCAACTCCTGGCTTCTAGGGCAAAGGTTCAATCTTGCCCAGTTGTTCCAAGTTCTTCGCCTGCTTCCATGCGGCCTGCAATTCCTGCTGACGCAAGGAAGCCCATTCGGTTACCATGCCCATAGCCCGGGGCGGAAGATTCCCTGCTATTATCGCTAAAGTTTCGACGTTTACGACTACTACGCTGGCGCCGTATTCAGCGTGAAAATGCGGTGGGTGATGGTCGTCGAAATACATCTTGATGACGATGCCGTAGAAACGGCTGATTTCAGGCATCTATTTCGGCTACGTTCAATTTGGGGAACACTTCTTCGGGTGTCTTCCCGGTGAGCCGGAGGTAGAGTGCGTCCGGGCAGAGGTCGATATCGTCGTTCCAGGCAATGGCCCCCCTCGCTCCAATATGCACCTTCTCGAAGACCTTACGATCGTCCCAGGCGGTAAATACGCCCCGGCCAACCAGGTATGAAAGGTCCACCTCCCCCGCGACACCGTCAGCATACCGAAGCCATAGTCTGTAATGCGGTAAGGCTTTTACTTCTATTGGATTGAACACTGAATCGATTTCCTCATTCAGGACCGATTTTCTGTCGTAGTCAACGATCCGCATAGATGCATGGAGCGAGAAAGCTCATCGGCATGAGAACTTTGCTCTCTAAATCATTGTCGCTCCAATTTAACATGGTTTTATCTGACACCCAATTCATACTGTGCGTCTTTTATATCAGCTCCCGCGGGAATCAGGCTGGTATCTATCGTCGGCCAGGGTCCGAGGGCCAAGCTGCGACTTTATCCTAATGATTTCCAACTTCTTCTCTCTAATCTCTATGTTCTCTGTTGTTTAAACGCAATACCGGCGGTTAGAACAAGCTCCCCGCCGCCACGGCGCTGTTGGTGACCAGTAGCATGGGAAATATCCCCAGCCCAAGAGCGACCACCACCAGCAGGACCAGCACCGGGACCAGTGTGGCGGGTAGCGCCACAGGGCTCTCCTCCTCCGCTGACTGCATATACATGGCCACCACCGGCCGCAGATAATAATAGACTGAAACCAGGCTATTTATAACCGCCAGCACCACCAACCAAATGTAGCCTTCACTCACTGCCGCGCTGAAAACAAAGAACTTGCCGAAGAACCCGGCGGTGGGTGGAAAGCCCGCCAGGGATAACAGGGCTAAGGCGAACATAGCTGCCATAACCGGACTGCGCCGCGCCAATCCGCGATAGTCGGCCACTTCCAAGCCGGCCTCATCTTCCTGTTCAATGACCGCTACGATCCCGAAGGCCGCCAGGGTGGTAACTCCGTAGACGGCCAGATAGTAAATGATCCCGAAGGCACTTTCCAACGAACCTACCAGTATTCCTATGGCCAGGTAGCCGGCATGAGCCACACCGGAATAGGCCAGCATACGCTTAAGGTTATTCTGCCGCAGGGCCGAGAGGTTACCCACCGTCATGGTCAGGGCCGCCAGGACCCAGATCGCACCCCACCAATGCCGGGTGGTGACAGCAAACACCACCACCACTAGCTTGAGCAGCGCGGCAAAACCGGCCACTTTGGGCCCGGTGCTCAGGAAGGCTGAAATGGAGGTTGGCGCCCCCTCATATACATCGGGGGCATACATATGGAATGGCACTAATGCTACCTTGAAGCTGAAACCGATCAGCAGCAGGCCGAATCCGGTCAGCGTCAGCGCCGCTGACAATTGGGTATCCGTCAATATCGCCTGGCTGATAGCATCGTAATGGGTGGATCCGGTGCTGCCGTAGATCAGGGCCGCACCGAATAGGAAGAAACCGGTGGAAAAGGCTCCCAGCAGCAGGTACTTGAGGCCGGCCTCGTTGGAGCTGACCCGGTTGCGGTAAAATCCAACCAGAACATACAGAGAAATCGAGAGCAGCTCCAGACCCAGGAAAGTAATCGCCAGATCGTGAGCCTTAGTCATAAACATCATACCCACGGTAGCGAAGAGCACCAAAGCATAATATTCGCCCCGTTCCTCCAGGGTCTTGCGCAGGTATGGCACGGCCAGCAGCAGAGCGCCACCACTGAGTACTAGAAATATTACGTTTAAAAAGCGGGAAAAATTCCCCAGAGCGATCATGCCGGAGTAGAATTGGCCATAGACCGGAAAACTCAGCTCCAACACCAGTGCCACCACAATCCCGGTCAACCCCACCCATACCAGCTTGGCGCGGGGCGGTTCGCGCAGCCCTTCCAGCAGCAGCAGCCCCAATGCCGTGGCTACCAAAGTCAATTCAGGTAATATGCTGCTGATGTCGCCCCAGGTAATCATTACTCATTCCATCTTCTGGGGAATAACCAGAACCGGGAACGGACTGTGGCGCACGATATATTCAGCTACCGACCCCAAGAACATTTCCACCAGGCTGTCCCGCCCGTTTGTGCCCATGACGATCAGTATCGCCTTGGTATCACCCGCTAAATGGGATATTTCATGAGCCACCGAGATGATGGCCTCTCCCGGTTTGCCTTCATGCAACTTATATTCCATCTGCAGGTCGTCTACCCCGACCGCGGTAACCAACTCCTGCATCTGCTCCTTCGCGGCCAATGCTATTGCGCGGAACTTCTCTTGCATTTGTTCCACACTGACCCGCAGCATGATCATCTCCTCCTTGTCCATGAACTCCTCGTGGACATTCAACACAGTTAATTTGGAATTATAACGGGCCGCCATATGCACAGCCACTCGCAGGGCCTCATCGGAGCGGGGGCTGAGATCGGTGGCACACAGTATATGATTGAACATGATGACTACCTCAGGAAAATGATGGTGACCAGGATAAAGACCGGTATCAATATGATTACCGACCAGGCCATGTAACCGAAGAAGCTGGGCATCTTAATCCCGTTTTCCTCGGCGATGGACCGTACCATGAAATTGGGCGCATTGCCGATGTACGTCATGGCGCCCATAAACACGGCCCCGATGGAAATGGCTGTGAGCATCACCTCGAAGCTCTGCAGGCGCGTCAGCAGGTCGCCATCGAAAGCGGCCCCGGCCAGAAAATCGCCCGCCTGAACTTCGGTCAGATGCAGTTTGCCTAGAGCGGTATTAAAGAATGTCAGGTAAGTGGGGGCGTTGTCCAGGAAACTGCTCAGCGTTCCTGTGACCCAGAAATAATGCCAGGGCGCCTCCACCGCATCAATCATCAATCCCATGGCCCCTTCCGAACCGGCCCGGAGAATGGCCAGGGCCGGGACGATAGTGATAAAAATACCGGCAAACAAGTAGGCCACTTCCAGGATCGGCGCCCAGGTGAAGTCGTTGGCCTTGCGCAACTCAGGCCGAGTGGTGCGCAGGGAGAGCCAGAGCATAACGATAATACCCAAATTGCGGATAATATCCTGCCAGGGCACCAGAACCCCCAGGATCGACACCTCCGGCAGCTCTACCGTGCCACTCATCAGTACCAGCAAGAGAACGCCGCCCAAGAAAAGGAAGTTATGTACCCCTTCCAGCCTGACCGGGTCGCTGCCGTCATTAGGCGGAGGCGTCTGGCCGTCCCTTTTCAGCAAGTAGCTATCCAGCAGGTAGAAGGCCACTAACAGCAGGAGCACTACAAAGGCCATCTGTGGGAAGAGGCCCAGGGTCCAGAAGAATGGCACTCCGTGGATAAAACCCAATAGCAGGGGCGGATCGCCCAGCGGAGTCAAAGAACCGCCGATGTTGGCCACCAGAAAGATGAAAAAGATTATGATATGCTGCTTGCTATGGCGCCAGGCGTTGGCTCGCATCACCGGTCGGATCAGGAGCATGGCCGCGCCGGTGGTGCCCACCCAGCTGGCCAGGAGGGTGCCGATCAGCAGCAGCACGGTATTCACCAGTGGCGTTCCTACCAGCCGGCCTCGCACGACGATACCGCCTCCAATGGTAAACAAACCCCAGAGCACGATGATAAACGGAATGTAATCCACCACGATGATGTGGATAATCTCATGGTAGGCCTCCCCCCGGTAGACGACCAGAAACGGCAGAGCGAAAATCAGCGCCCAGGCCGCGGATACCTTACCGAAGTGATGGTGCCAGAATGCCGGCGCCGCCAATGGCATGATAGCAATGGACATCAGGATACCGATAAACGGGATGGCACTCCACAGCGGCAGCAGCTCTCCCAGGCTTTGCCCTTCGTGGCCCCCGGTAGCGGCCAGGGTCAGGGCCGGTGTCAGCAGCAGAGAAACCCACCAGGCCAGGCGATGGGTAAAACAGCGGTTTTTATCGCGTCTGGGTGGAATCACTCAATCTCCTCCATTGAAAATGATGTCTCTTCCCGGCCGGCCGGAGATGGGACTGACGTTACCGAAGCATTGTAACTATGCACTAGGTGGTCCACCGCCGGCTCTATCCGGCGCAGGAACGGCTGCGGGAAGACCCCCAGTATAACTATCATAACCAGCACCGGCAGGATTACAGCCCACTCCCGACGGGTCAGGTCCAACAGCGGTTTGCCGGCCCGGCTAACCTCGGCCACCGCCGCACCGGGGGGACCAAAGAAAACCCGGTGCACCAGCCATAGCAAGTACACTGCGGATAGGATCACCCCGATTGCGGCTACGATCGCACCCACCGGCTGGGTGTGGTAACTGCCAACTATGATCAGGAATTCGCCCACGAAACCGTTCAGGCCCGGTAGGCCGATACTAGCCAGGGTCACTATCAAAAATACCACCGCGAAATTCGGCATGGCAGTGGCCAAACCTCCATAATCGGAGATTTCGCGGGTGTGGGTCCGCTGATAGATAAAACCCACCAGCAGGAACAGGGCGCCGGTAGAGAGGCCGTGATTCACCATCTGGATAATGCCGCCCGTTACCGACTGCAACGATAGGGCGAATATGCCCAGCACAACATACCCCAAATGACTGACGCTGGAATAGGCCACCAGCTTCTTCATATCAGGTTGGACCATGGCCACCAGGGCGCCGTAGATGATCCCCACCACCGCCAGCGCCACCAGAAGGGGAGTGAACCGGGCGGTGGCCAGGGGGAACAGTGGCACACAGTAACGCAGGAATCCGAAGCCCCCCATTTTCAGTAAGATCCCCGCCAGGATCACCGATCCCGGGGTGGGGGCTTCCACGTGGGCATCCGGCAGCCAGGTGTGGAAGGGAAACAGGGGCACCTTAATTGCGAAACTCAGTGCGAAGGCCAGAAACATCCAGGCCTGGTCGCGGGGAGCAATCTGGAGGGTGGAAAGCTCCAGGTAGTTGGTGGTGTAATAGCCAAATTGCTGATGCCCTTGACTGTAGATCGCCAGGATAGCCACCAGCATCAGCAGGCTGCCGAACATAGTAAAAAGCACGAATTTCATGGCGGCATACAAGCGGCGTTCGCCGCCCCAGATACCGATGACCAGGTACATTGGGATCAGCATCGCTTCCCAGAATATGTAGAATAAAAACAGGTCCAGGGCCGCGAAAACCCCCAGCATACCGGTCTCCATGACCAGCAAGGCCACCATGAACCCCCGCACGCGGTTGTCAATGGAGTCAAAGGCGGAGAGGATGGTGATGGGCGTAAGGAAGGTAGTGAGCATGATCAGCAGCAGGCTGATGCCGTCCACCCCCACATGATAGCTGATCCCCAGGCCAAAGCCGGATACCCAGGGGAGCAGCTCAATGAATTGGAAAGTCTCATCCTGCCGGAACCCCACGAACAGCAAGTAGGATAACAGGAACGTCACCAGGGCCACCCCCAGCGCCACCCGCTGGATGACTTCCCGCCGGCTGTTAGGCAACAGCAGGATAATTCCCGCGCCGAAGGTGGGCATGAAAATGATCCCGGTCAGAAGATGTTGCTGCAACCAGTCCATCAGTTCAGGTAGATGTACCCCATAATGAACAACACTCCCACCAGGATAAAGGCGGCGTATTGCTGGATCAGTCCGTTTTGCACCAAGCGAATCAGTCCCCCCACCTGGAGGAAAATATCGCCGGCGCCATTCGCGATCCGGTCGACCAATTTCTCATCGAACCAGTGCCACAACACCTCGGAGAAGCTCTTTAACGGCCGCACCACCAACGCCTGGTAGGCCTCATCCACGTAGTACTTATTTAACGAGAGTCGATGGAGTAGCTGCAGCTTCTGCGCTAGATCGTCAGCATGTGCCGGCTGCCCAACGTATACCTGGTAAGCATAGTAGGCGCCGCCCAGCGCCATTAGCGTGCTCATGCCCATCAATAGAATTTCCCAGAGATGACTCGAGTCCTGAATCGCGGCCCCGGATACGGTAAATACCGCCACGACCGGCGCCAGGAAATGATGGAAGGCATTGTGCCCACCCAGAGATTCCGGGATACCCACATAACCACCCAGGATAGAGAGGAACGCCAACAGGATCAGAGGGATGATCATTATCGAGGGTGACTCGTGGGGTTCGGGCCTGTCTTTTTCACTGGGCTCTCCATAAAACGTCCGGAAGAGGAGCCGGAACATATAGAAAGAGGTCAGTCCGGCGGTAATGATGCCCACCAGCCAGATCCAGCTGAAACCGGCGTAGTGGGAAAACGCTGCCCATAGGATCTCGTCCTTGCTGAAGAACCCCGACAGACCGGGAATCCCCGAGATGGCCAATACCCCCACCAGCATAGTCAGATGAGTGCCCGGCATGGCCTTCTTCAGACCCCCCATTTTCCGCAGGTCCTGCTCCCCCCCCAGGCCATGGATTACGCTACCGGCTCCCAGAAACAACAGGGCCTTGAAAAAGGCATGGGTCATCAGGTGGAAAATACCAGCCGCGTAAGCCCCCACACCCACGGCCACGAACATATAACCCAGCTGACTGATGGTAGAATAGGCCAGTACTTTCTTGATGTCGTTCTGCGTAATGGCGATAGTAGCCGCCAGAAAAGCGGTGAACACCCCGATGCCCGCAATCAGAGCCATGGTGGTGGGGGCCAGATTGAAAAGCACGCTGTTGCGGGCTACTAAGTACACTCCGGCGGTGACCATGGTGGCGGCGTGAATCAAGGCCGATACAGGGGTGGGACCGGCCATGGCGTCCGGCAGCCAGACGTATAACGGCACCTGAGCTGATTTGCCGGTAGCACCGATAAACAGCAGGATAGTGACAATCGTGAAGAAACTCCGCCCCACCTGGATGCTGGGGGCTGCCTGGGCGATTTCACTGATACTGAGGGTGCCGAACTGGTCGTATAGGATGATCATGGCAATGATAAAGCCGGCGTCTCCGATCCGATTGACGATGAAGGCCTTCATTCCCGCCCGGGCCTTGTCGGCGTCCTGGAACCAGTAGCCGATCAGCAGGTAGGAACACAGACCGACCCCCTCCCACCCCAGGAACAGCAGTACCAGGTTATCGGCCATCACCAGGTTCAACATCATGAAGGTGAACAGGTTCAGGAAGGCAAAATAGCGCCGCACCCCCGGGTCGCCGCGCATGTAACCGATGGAATAGATGTGAATCAGCAATCCCACACCGGTGATTACCATGGTCATCACAGCCGTCAGGGGATCGAACACGTAGCGCACCGGAATATGCAGTTGGCCTACTTGGATCCAGGAGAACAGTGTTTGTACCAAAACAACCTGCTCACCATGCTGAGCCAACAAGCTGAACAATAGCTGGGCGCTGAGGAAAAAACTGCCCAGGACCATACCCGTGGCCACCATTCCGCTTTGCCGCTCTGACAGCCAACGCCCAAACAGACCGTTGACCAGGAAGCCCAACAGCGGAAACAGTATGATCAGGTACAGGGTATCGGCCATTAATGCTTCAGGCTTTTGATATCTGTGATGTATGATGTGCGCAGGTTGCGATGCACTCCGACGATGATGGCCAATCCCACCGCCACTTCCGCCGCTGCCAGGGTCATGATAAAGAACACAAAGACCTGCCCGTTGACATCGCCATGATAGCGGGAGAAGGCGATAAAGGCCAGGTTGACCGCGTTAAGCATTATCTCGATGCTCATGAATACGATGATGGCGTTGCGCCGGAACAGCACCCCCGCTACCCCGATGGCGAACAGCAAACCGGCAATGGTAATCACGTGCATTAAGGGAACTACCATTATTCAGATCTTCCGCTTGGCTAAGAAGACCGTTCCCACCAGGGCCACCGTCAACAGCAGGGCGGCGATTTCAAACGGTAATAGATAGCGGGTGAAAAGGGCCTCACCAATCGCTCGCACGCTGCCTATAGACGAAGCTTCATCACCAGCGGCGGGTAGGTACACTTGGGCCCCCCGGCCAACCAGGAGTAAGAATAGCACCACAAATAATATTACCAGCACACCGTACCACCAGCGCTCCAGTGACACCACGCCCGGTTGTGGCCGGTCCGGCTGCACGTTCAGCAACATCACTACAAACAGGAACAGTACCATGATGGCCCCGGCGTAAACCAGCACCTGTAAGGCCCCGATAAAATAGGCCTCCAACAAGAAGTACATGCCGGCCAGGTTGGCGAAGGCGAACACCAGCGCCACTATACTGTACATGGGGTTGCGGTTGAGTACCACGAACAGGCTGGAGCCCAACAGTAAACCGGCAAATACGTAGAACAGGGCAGCGTTCATAGACTGATGGGGATCTCCACCTTTTCGCCCCGATTCTGCCGCCGGTAAATGTTGCCCAAGCTGGTCACATCGTACACCTTCAGCAGGCCTTCCTTATCGATAATTAGATTCTCCCGCGAATAGGAGCTGAAGTCGTAGATCTCCGTCAGCTGGATGGCATCCTCCGGACAGGCTATCTCGCAAAAGCCGCAAAAGATGCACCCCAGCAGGTCGATCTCGAATCGCACCGGATAGCGCTCTTCACCTTCGTCCCATGGCGCCGCCGAAGGCTCAATGGTAATCGCCTTGGATGGGCAGGTGGTGGCGCACATTTCGCAGGCCACGCATTTGATCCGGCCACCGGGATGTTTATTCAGGCGGTGCAACCCCCGATAGCCCTCAAACGGAATGTGCTTCTTCTCCGGATATTGAACGGTTTCCTTTCGGACGAATATTCGGGTGAAGGTAATCATAAGCCCCTGCACCAGGGCCGGAAAGTAAAATCGATCCCAGAAATGGGGCTCGTAGGTGCGAAGGACAGTGGCCAAATTACCTCCTTACAGGTCTCTCAACCGAACCAGACCATGAACAGGCCGGTAAGAAAGACATTAAATAGTGCCAGGGGCAACAGGAACTTCCACCCCAGACGCATAAGTTGATCATAACGGAAGCGGGGCAAGGTCCAGCGTACCAGTATGAACAGGAACAGGAACATACCCATTTTAAACCCGAATGCCAGCACCGACAGCACCACCCCCCAGCCGCCCAATGCGACCTCATCAACGAAGGGCACGTCCCAGCCACCGAAAAACAGGCACACCATGAAAGCGGAGGCCGTGATCATGTTGGCGTATTCAGAAAAGTAAAACATGACGAACTTAAAACTGGAATACTCCGTATGGTACCCCCCCACCAGTTCCTGCTCTGCCTCGGTGAGATCGAAGGGCAAGCGGTTGGTCTCGGCATACATGGTTATCAGGAATATCAACACGGCCAGCGGCTGCTTCCAAAAATTCCAGCCGGTGTCCTGCTGATGGGCAATGATCTGGTTGAACGTCAGTCCGCCACTGATCATGATCACGCCCACGATTGCCAGCCCCATGGCCAGCTCATAGCTAATCAGTTGGGCCGTGGAACGCATCCCGCCCAGTAGAGGATACTTGCTACCGGAACTCCACCCACCCAGGACAATTCCATATACACCTACAGATGTCAGCGCTAGAATGTAGAGCAGGCCGATGTTGATGTCGGCCACCTGCAGTTGAATTATCCGTCCCCCCACTTCAAAGGGAGCACCAAAGGGAATCACCGCAAAGGTCATCAGTGCCGGGACCATCACCATCACCGGCGCCAGCAGGTAAATGGGTTTATTGGCGTTTGCCGGAATGATGTCCTCCTTCAGCAGCAACTTGATACCGTCTGCGACAGGTTGCAGGATGCCCCCAAATCCCACCCGGTTGGGACCGTGGCGGTATTGCATAAAGCCGGCGATGCGGCGCTCGGCCAGGGTCATTACCATAACACCGACCAGCGTAAAGGTGAAAACCAGCACTACTTTTACCACTATGACCAGTAAGTCAAAGATATCCACTACCCGGCTCCCTGCACGAATTGTCCTTTACGGCCCAACTTAAATCGCGTCGCCCGGCTGTAGGCCGGAATAGATTGGTTGATTTTCCAGGTAACGTCTCCAGCACAAGTATATAGGCTGGCCTCACCCGTGAGCAGCTGGGTAAGCTCGGCCACCACCTGCCAATCCGGCCGGGCCTGGCCCAAGGTCGTTAAGGCCGGCTCGAGCCACTGCACCAATCCTTGTTTATTGGTTACAGTGCCCTCACGCTCGAAAAGACCGGCCACCGGTAGCACCAGGTCCGCCCGCTCGGTCAGTTCTGAGCCGTTGGCGGCCAAAATAACCTTAAAGGGGGCCGCCTTGAACAGCCGTTCCAGATCCGGGGTGAGGTCTCCCCGGCCGTCACCATCCAGTACCAGCAGTATCCCCACGTCACCCCGGTACAGGGTCCGGAGCGCCGCCGTCTGATGCTTAACCATGTCTTGCGCGCCCCGCCGGTTGCCCCCCTTGTCGCCACTGATTATGAACCCTGAGGGGAAAACCTGGTCCTCTTCCTGGCGCACCGGTAGAACCCCCAGCGCTTTCTTTTCTGTAAGCATACTCAATAGCTGCCCAAGCAGAAAATTGCTCTCATTTGGAAAGGTGGGTGAAGCCAACGCCCGGACATTACCCTGGCCTCCGAACTCCGCCACCTTTTCGGCTACCTGCTGATAAGCCGCCTCCCAGCTTAGCTCTTGCCAATCGGCACCGTTCCTGCACCGGGGCCGGGTCAGACGATTATCTGTATAGCGGTGGAAAGCGTACCGCCCGTAATCGCAAATAAAGTGCCCGTTGGCCTGGGTGTTCTCCCGGCTGACCACCCGGAAGATGTGGTTGTGAGCGGCGTCGACGGTGATATTGCAACCCGTGGTGCATTCGGTGCACACAGACGGAGTATGCGAAAGATGCCAGATCCGGGTGGTGTGGATATAATCCTTAAGCAGCAGTGCTCCCACCGGGCAGATATCGGCTACGTTACCTGCCAGCGGATTGTCCAGCGGGCGGCCATCAAAGACGGACACCTTATTGTTATAACCCCGTTGCCTGACGAACAATTCCGCCGTGCCGCTGATCTCGCGCGTAAATCGTACGCACCGGGTGCACATGATGCAGCGATTCTGGTTGATGACCACCCCGGAACCCAGATCCTCCATGGGTCGGACCCGTTTGTCCTCGATAAACCGGCTGTGGGCGCTCCCGTATTTAAAGCTGTAGTCCTGCAGGAAACACTCACCGGCCTGGTCGCACACCGGGCAATCCAAGGGATGGTTCAGCAGCAGAAATTCCAGCATCAGCTGCCGGGCGGCGGCCACTTTGTCGGTGCTGGTTTCCACCACCATATCATACCGGCCATCGATTTTCTTTTCCGGCGGCAGCTCCCCCACCTGTACTGAACAGGCAGTCTGAAGCTTTGGCAGGCCTTGGATTTCTACCAGACACATGCGGCAGCTGCCCACCACTGCTAACGCCGGATGGTAGCAGTAGTGGGGTATTTCGATACCCGCCTTAAGGGCTTCGTCGAGCACTCTCACGCCCGGTTGCACTTCAAATTCCTGGCCGTCAATCTTCAGCAGGGGCATCAGACCGGCTCCTGCCGGGGCAGATAAGCCTCGAACTCGGCCCGGAATTTATCCAACAGGCCCCGTACCGGCCAGGAAACCGCCTCCCCGAAGGGGCAGATGGTCTTGCCGAAGCTGCCATAAGAGAAATCGATGCGGCCGCCAATATTTTCCGTGATATCCAGGAGCAGCTCGATGTCCTCCGGGCGGCCCTGGCCACTGGTTAGGCGCTTGAGGATCTTCACCAACCAGGTGGTGCCCTCACGGCAGGGGGTACATTGGCCGCACGATTCATGGGCGTAAAACCGAGCCAGGTTGTAGCAGACTTGCACCATATCAGCCGTTTCGTCCATCACGATGATGCCGGCGGAGCCCAGCATACTGCCAGCCGCCGCAACCCCGGGGAAGTCCATCTTCAGACCGTCGATCTCGTTGGCCTTGAGCACCGGGGCGGAACTGCCTCCGGGAATCACCGCTTTGAGTTTGTTGTCATCCCGGATGCCGCCCGCCAGGTCGTAGATGATTGTCGCCAGCTCGGTGCCGGAGGGTGCTTCATAAACGCCGGGCCTTTTCACGTGCCCGCTCACACAATACAGCTTGGGTCCCGGACTATCGGGGTTAGCCCCGATGCCCCGGAACCACTTAGAACCGTTAATAAGGATGTGCGGTAGATTGGACAGGGTCTCCACGTTATTCACCACCGTTGGACACTGCCGGTAGCCGGCAATGGCCGGGAAAGGCGGCTTGATCCGGGGCCAACCCCGCTTGCCCTCCAGCGATTCAAGTAACCCGGTTTCCTCACCGCAGATGTAGGCCCCGGCGCCCCGATGTACGACAATGTCCAAGTCAAATTTGCTCCCGAAGATCTGCTCCCCCAGCACGTTGTGCCCCCGGCATTCCTCGATGGCTGTCTCCAGCAGACGGGCTTCCTTTACGAATTCACCCCGGATGTAAATGAACGCCAGGTGGCAATCGATGGCCCGACAGGCTATGATCATTCCTTCGATGACCTGGTGTGGATTGTGATTGATCAGCAGCCGGTCTTTGAATGTTCCGGGCTCACTCTCATCAGCGTTGTTGACCAGGTACTTGGGCCGGTCGCCGTTCTTAGGGATAAAGCCCCACTTCACTCCGGTAGGGAATCCGGCTCCACCTCGTCCCTGCAGGCCGGAGTCCTTAACCGCCTGAATGACCTGTTCAGCCGTCATCTCTACCACCGCCTGCTTGGCGGCATTATAACCCTGGTGCTCAAGGTAATACTTTATGGTGGTGGAACCGGGCTGGCCCAGATGCTGGGTGAGGATTGGTTGGAACTTACTCACCGGAGCTTGCCTAAAATACGGTCTACTTTGGGTAAGGAGAGTCTCTCGTAGTAATCGTCGTTTATCTGCAACACCGGTGCCGTGCCGCACGAGCCCAGGCACTCCACCTTGAGCAAGGTAAACTTCCCGTCGGGTGTGGTCTCTCCCACCTTGATCTTATATTTCTCCCTCAAGTGGTCCACCAGTTGATCCGCCCCGGCCAGGCTGCACGAGAGAGTCTGGCACACCTGGAGCAAGTATTTCCCCCGTGGATTAGTATGAAACATGGTATAGAAAGAGACTGTATCCAACAACTCCGCCGGTACGAGGCCCAATAGCCGGGCCAGGGCCGCGATGGTCTCGCTGGAGAGGTACCCCTCCTGTTCCTGGGCCAGATGCAAAACCGGCAGGGCCGCCGAACGCTTATCCGGATAGCGCTTGAGCAGAGCTTGGAATCGTTCTTTGCGCCCCGGCGTGAAGGCAAAACTCACCGGTCAAGTTCCCCGGCAATGACGTTCAGGCTGCCCAGCACCGCCACGGTATCCGAGATGGTCTGGCCGGGCATAATCTCCGGGAACACGGAGTAGTTGATCAATGACGGCGGCCGGGTGCGCACCCGATAGGGTTCTCGTCCACCATCGCTTACAATATAGTAGCCCAGCTCGCCATTGGGACTTTCGGTGGGCACGTAAGTCTCACCCACAGGTGGGGTGAAGCCCCGGTTCTCCATGGTCACCTCAAAGTGATGAATCAGCGCCTCGATAGAGTTGAAAATTTCGTCCCGGGGCGGCAGAGTATATTTTGTGTCGGCGTCCACATTAACTGGCCCGGAAGGCAATTTATCCAGCACCTGTCGACAGATCTTCAGGCTCTCCCTCATCTCATACAGACGGACCATATAACGGTCGTAAACATCCCCGTTTTCCCCAACGATCACGTCGAAAGTGAAATCGTCATAGGAAGAGTAGGGCTCCTTCACCCGGATATCGTAGTCAATGCCTGTAGCCCGGGCTATCGGTCCCGTCAGTCCGTAGGAAATGGCCTGCTCGGGACTGATTACCCCGATATGGCGGGTACGGTCCAGCCAGATACGGTTATGGCTGAGCAGGCCGTCTATCTGCTCAAAAGCGGTAGGCACCTCCGCCAGCAATTCCCGGCAAGCGGGGATAAAATCATCGGGCACATCACGCATTAGCCCCCCTATCCGGGTATAGCTGGTTGTCAGCCGTGAGCCACATACCATCTCAAACAGGTCGTATATTTTTTCCCGGATGCGGAAACCGTACAGGAATACCGTGAAGGCCCCGATATCTACCGCCTGCATGCCCATGGCCACCAGATGGTCGGCAATGCGGGACAGCTCGCACATCAGCACTCGCAGGTACTGGGCTCGCTTGGGCGCCTCGATCCCCAGTAGCTGCTCGGCGGACAGCGCGAAAGCCACGTTGTTACACAGGGGAGAGAGGTAGTTCATCCGATCGGTGATAGTGATATATTGATTGTAGCTTAAATGCTCGCCGAGCTTCTCGAAGCCGGAGTGCAGATAGCCAATCTCGGCCTCCGCCCGGGTGACGACCTCCCCGTCAACTTCCATGTGCACTCGGAGTGTACCATGGGTGGCCGGGTGCGACGGTCCGAAATTGAGTGTCAATTTCTCAGTGCTCAGCTCCTTAGCCGTCAGTGTCACTCGAAACTCCGATCAGCGGGCCATTTACTACCGATGGTCCGTTCTACCACTGGGAAGTCGTCCCGTTCGCCAAGGCCCTGCAGGGGATAGTCCTTTCGCAGGGGATGGAATCGAAAATCGTCGGGGTTCAAGATCCGCCGCAGGTCGGGATGTCCTTCAAACCGGATGCCGAACAAGTCGAACACCTCCCGCTCTTGCCAATCGGCGGTCTTCCACAAGGGATAGACCGACGGCAATGAGGGATTCTCTTCATCCACCCAGGCGTGCACCACGATCCGCTTGGCGTCGTGTTGATTCAGGAGATGGTAGACCACCGAATAGCGGGTGTGTCCGCCCTTTTCCAGATGATCCACCGCCGTGATGTCCGCCAGGAAGTTATAGGCGAAACGGGGATCGGTCTTGAGCATCCGTAACAGCTCCAGGATCAGGCCACCCCGGATATGAATCGCCAGCAGACCCCGGAACTCGGTCACCTCAAGAAAGGCGTCCGGGAATTTGCCGCTCAGTAAGTCTGAAAGCTGTTTAAGCGCCGGCATACGGTTTATCCCGGCCCGGCCCCAGCCGGCTGCTGGTAATGTTTCAGGGAATCCTGCTCGATCACCTTCTGCAGGCTTATCAATCCATGGAGTATGGCCTCCGGCCGAGGTGGACAACCGGGCAGGTAGACATCCACCGGCAAGAACTTATCAATTCCTTGAATAACGCTATAGGTGTCGAAAACTCCGCCACTCGAAGCACAGGCCCCCATGGAAATAACCCACTTGGGTTCCGGCATTTGCTGGTAAATCCGGGTAAGCACCGGCATCATCTTAATGCTGATGCGGCCGGCCACCAGCAGCAGGTCGGACTGTCGAGGGGAGAAACGGATCGCCTCCGCGCCAAAGCGGGCGATATCATGCCGGGAGGCCATCACCGCCATGAATTCGATGCCGCAGCAAGCGGTCCCGAAAGGCATGGGCCACAAGGAGTTCTTCCGGGACCAGTTGATAAAGGCGTCCAGGGTGGTAGTCAGCCACTCGCTACGGCCGGCGCGGTCTATTCCCATTCCAACACCCCTTTGCGCCAGATATAGATTAGTCCCACCAGCAGGACTGCCATGAAGAAGACCATTTCCCAGAAAATGAAGGAGCTGCGGGCGATAAAATCACGGAATATCACCGCCCAGGGAAAAAGGAACACCACCTCGATATCGAAAATGATGAAAACCAGACCAACGATGAAATAACGTATATTTAACCGGGGGTGGGACTCACTCTTGGGGTCGACGCCCGATTCGTAAGGCATAAGCTTGATCGGGTCTGGTACCCGGGGGCCCACAAAATGGGACACCACCAGCATACCCACAGCGAATCCAACCGCCACTATAATAACGAACAGGATGGGTAAGTAGTCAGCAATCATGACGTTATCGCCAGTCGTTTAGCCTCGTTTAGCGTTTATGCCCAAGCCGGGTCAATCGCTCCCGGCGGCGCTTAGCGGCATCCTGGTAGCGCCTTTGTTCCACCTCAGTCTCCGGAATCACTTTCGGCGCCAAGGTAGGCTGGCCGCTTTCGTCCAGGGCCACAAATGTGAGATAGGCGGAGCTGGTGTGCCGCCGCTCGCCGGTGCGGGGATTTTCGGCTTCCACCCGGACACCTACTTCCATCGAAGTGCGGTCGGCGTAATTGACCGAAGCCTTCAGGATCATCATCTCTCCCACCTTAATGGGGTGATGAAAACTCAGATTGTCCACCGCCGCAGTGACCACCACGCTGCGGCAGTGCCGCATGGCCGCCATCCCGGCGCACAGGTCCGTCAAATGCATCACCCGCCCTCCCAGGACGTTGCCCGACAGGTTGGCGTCGTTGGGCAGCACCAGCTCATTCATGACCACTTGGGAATCCGCCACTTTCTTGCCGGTCCGCAGGGAATTTGACTGGGTGGATTTAGCCATGGGAAAATGCGCCCTTCATCAACCGCCTGGAGTGAAAATCTTGAGCGAGGCCCGCACCCACCCCATCAGCGGCGACCAGTAAACCCCGAACAACAGCACCGGCACCACCAGCGCCAGGATTATTCCAGTCATGGCCGGGTGGTCGGAGACAGTTTCACCGGTGGGTTCCCCCTCCAGAAACATCACTTTCATGATGCGCAGGTAGTAGTATAAGGACACCACTGAATTGAGCACCCCCAGAACAGCCAACCACCAGAACTGTTGGGATGATATTAAGACAGAGAATAGATAGACCTTGCCCACGAAACCGGCCGTGGGCGGCAGCCCGGTAAGGCTGAACAGAAATACCCCCATGGGTACTGCGACCAGCGGCAACTTGAAACCCAGCCCGCGCCAGTCGTCTATGTCGTCAAAGCCAAACTTGTTGTGTACCAGGATCGCCACCAGGAAGGCCCCCAGATTCATGCACAGGTAGACCGCCAGGTAGAACATCACAGCCTCTAACGCCCGGGTATTGAGAATCGTCACCGCCATGAGCATGTAACCGGCGTGGGCCACACTGGAGTAGGCCAGCATGCGCTTGACACTGCTCTGTTGGACGGCCAAGACATTACCGATTGTCATCGTCAGGGCGGAGAACAGGGCTATCACCATGCCGAATGCCAACCCACCCACCGGGAACCACTGTTCCACCGGGAAGGCGGCGTTATCCCCAAAAGCGATTCCCAGCACACGCAAGATGAGAGCGAACCCGGCAGCCTTGGGGGCCACCGACAGGTAGGCGGTGATGGTGGTAGGTGCACCCTGGTAGACATCCGGCGTCCAGAAATGGAAAGGAACCATGGAGATTTTGTAGCCGAAGCCTACCAGGATCATCAGCAGGGCGACCAGAAGGGTCAGGTCGCCCGGACCAGTGACAGAAGCCAATGCCCGCTGTACCTCAAAGAGGTTGGTGGAACCTGCCAAGCCGAACATCAAGCTCAGGCCGTAGAGCATTACGCCGGAAGAAAAGGCGCCGTAAATCACGTATTTCAGAGACGATTCGTTGGATTGGCGGTCCTCCTTGAGGAAACCGGCCAGGACAAATGAGCCGATGCTGACGATCTCGATGGACAGGTAGATTATGATCAGGTCCAGGGCGGAGGCCATCAGGAACATACCGAACACGACCGCCAGCAGGAACAGGTAATATTCATGGCGGGGGGTTTTATTTAGCTGCCTGGTATATGGCGATACAAAGAAAATGACCACGGTGGCGATCAGAAAGAGCCACTTGAAGAACCGGCTGAAAGGATCCACCGCCAGGGCGCCGAAGAAAATGGCCTCCCCGGGATCGGTTTGGGCCCACAGCAGGTATGCGGTTACCGCCACGGCTGCCAGCGACAACAGCCGCACCACCCGGTTGCGATTTGCCGGCCCCATAAACACATCAACCAGGATGATCACCACCATAAAAACGGTGAGTGTCATTTCAGGCAGGAAATAGGTCAGGCTCTCTATATTCGGCATGGTTATTGGCTATCTTCTCGGCACTGGTACCACAACCAACTTACATTAGTCCTGCCATCTGGCTGGCAGCGTTTACAATATTGATGAGCTTATCCATAGTAAGGGCGATCACATTCAGAGCCGGGCTGGGATAGACCCCCAGCAGTATAATGATAATCCCCAGCGGAGCCAGCATGCCGATCTCCCGGGGTGACATATCGCTCAGCCCGGACCACCTTTCGTCGGGCGCCCCCATGAACATCCGCTGATAGGCCCGCAGGAAATAGGTGGCGTTGAGCAGAATGCCCAAGGTGCCGATAATGGTCAGGGTCCGGAAGGCGGTAAAGCCGCCGATGAAGCACATGGCCTCGCTGATAAAGGCCGAGAGCGCCGGCAGCCCCAGTCCCGCAAAAAACGCCAGGGCCACGAAGCCGGAGAAGATCGGCAAGCCCACAGCCAATCCCCCGAAACCGAGTTTACCGCGCAAGGCCTCATCTTTGTAGTCCTGGGGATACACGATGTAGCGGTGATGGGCCCGGTCGTAAATCACCCCCACCAGGAGGAACAGGGCGGCCGTGATGATGCCATGGTTGAACATCTGCAGTACGGCGCCATTCATCCCGGCCTGGGAACCGGCCAGTGAACCTCCCTGGCTCACGCTCACCACTGCCGCCATACCCAGCAGGCACATACCCATGTGACTGATGGATGAGTAGGCCACCATGCGCTTCAAGTCCACCTGGGCAATGGCGTTGGCCGCCCCCCAGATAATATTGATTACCCCCAACACCGCCAGTGCCAGGGCAAAACCGATGGTCTGATCGGGCAGTAGGGGATAACTGATCCGCAGCAGGCCGTAGGTCCCCATCTTGAGCAGCACTCCGGCCAGAATCACCGACACCGCAGTGGGTGCTTCCACATGAGCCAACGGCAGCCAGGTGTGGAAGGGGAAAATGGGTACCTTGATGGCGAATCCGATAAACAGGGCGAACCAGATCAGCCACTTCATATCCAGGCCCCACAGCATCACGTCGATCTTGTGGGCCTCGGTGATCAGAGTGATCAGGCTGAAGGTGTGGGGCTCGCTGTAGAAGTACAGGGCCAGCATGGCCAATAGCATCAGCACCGATCCGAACAGGGTGTACAGGAAGAACTTGATAGCCGCGTACTGTCGCTGGGGCCCGCCCCAGATACCGATCAGGAAGTACATGGGTAGCAGCATCACTTCCCAGAACATGTAGAACAGGAAGAAATCGAGGGCCACAAAGACCCCCATCATGCCGGCGTCCAGCAGCAGGAACAGGCTGAAGTACCCCCGAGGGGCTTTGGTGATGTTCCAGCTGGCGATAATCGAAATGAACGACAGCAGGGCTGTGAGGAAAACCATGGGCATGGAAAGACCGTCAATACCCATGTGGTAATTGACGTTAAATGACGGTATCCAGGCGGCCAATACCTCAAACTGGAACTGGTCCGAGCCCCGGTCGAAAGCCCACAGCGCCCAGCAAGCGAACAACAGCTGCGCCCCGGTAAAACCGGCCGCGATCCAGCGGAACAGTTCATTGTGGCCTCGCGGCATAAACAGCATTACCGCCGCGCCCAGCACAGGTAAAAAGACAAGGATAGTTAGAATCGAGGCATCCATAAAATCGGTAATTCCTTCCTACTCAGTTACTCAGCACGATGCTGAGTTTAGAAACTGGCCGCCACAATTACTATTAAGATTCCTCCGACCAGCGCCCACAGGACGTAGTTTTGTACCCGGCCCGTTTGCACCTTGCGGCCCACGGCCCCCAGCCAGGCCACTACCCGGCCCACGCCGTCCACCAAAATCTGGTCCAGCCAGTGGTAGTCGGCCCAGCCCGAGGCGTCTGAAGCCTTAATCGTACCCCGGCCCCAACCGTCGATAAAGCGTTGGTCCCACAGGTCCCAGTCCAGCCAGGCGATCTTATCGGTCAGCCAGAGGAACGGCCGGTAGAGGGCGACATCGTATATCTCATCGAAGTAAAACTTGGAACGTGACAGTTGGTATAACCCAATTCGCTTGAACTTCTCGGCCCAGGCCTTGGGGTCCAGCCACCCCAGCAAGTAGAACATAACCGCCAGCAGAATGCCGCTTCCCGCCACGCCCACCGATAGCCTCACGGCCGAGTCGTGGGCCTCGTGGAAGCCGTGCTCCAGGTGCTCCACCCCTAACTCAGAAAACCCGGTGAGGTTCTCCGCCTGGGGGATTGTCCGGGTGAACCACCCTTCCGCGTGCAGGGGATTGATCCCCGGCAGGGTAAAGAACAGGGCAAACGACAAGGCCGCCAGGGCCATCAGGGGACCGGTCATCACCAGGGATGACTCATGCACCTGCTTGTTAACCTGGGCCTTGGCCGGCTCACCATGGAAGGTCATGAAGATCAAGCGGAACATATAAAAGGCGGTGATGGCCGCCGCCCCGAAGCCGGCCACCGGGAACAGCACCGCCCACCACTGCTGGTGCTGATGGGCGAAGGCCAAGGTCCCGGCCAATATGGCGTCCTTGCTCAGGAAGCCGGAAAACAACGGTACACCCGAGATAGCCAGTGCGCCGATCAGCATGGTGACATAGGTGATGGGCATTTTCGAGCGCAGGCCGCCCATGTTGCGCATGTCCTGGGGATCGGTCTTACGGTCCCCGGTATGGTCCAGGGCGTGGTGCAGGGCGTGGATCACCGAGCCGGAGCATAGGAACAGCAGCCCCTTGAACATGGCGTGGGTGCCCAGGTGAAAAAACGCCGCCTGCTGAGCGCCCATGCCCACCGCCATGATCATGTAGCCCAATTGGCTGACGGTGGAATAGGCCAGCACCCGTTTTATGTCGGTCTGGGTGATGGCTATTAAAGCTCCCAACACAGCCGTTATGGCCCCAATGGCCCCTACGAACAGCAGGGCGGCCGGGGTCAGTATGGGGAACAGGCGTACTGTGAGGTAAACGCCGGCCGCCACCATGGTGGCGGCATGAATCAGGGCGGACACCGGTGTGGGGCCTTCCATGGCGTCGGGCAGCCAGATGTGCAGCGGAAACTGGGCCGACTTACCGACAGCCCCTAGGAATATCAAAACTCCGGCCACCGAAAGCAGGCCCATCTGACCGGCGAACAGGTTGCCGCCATCCACATCCACCAATTCGTACAGCCCCTGGAAAGTGAAACTGCCCGTGACGGTCCATAGCAACATGATGCCGATAAACATGCCGATGTCACCCACCCGGTTGGTGAGGAAGGCTAACTTGGAGGCGTCGGCGGCGCTGTCTTTCTCGAACCAGTGGCCGATCAGCAGGTAAGAACTCAGCCCCACCAACTCCCAAAACAGGTACATCATAATCAGGCTGTGCGCCAGGACTATGCCGTTCATGGAAAAGGTGAAAAGACCCAGGTAGCCGAAATAGCGTGTGTAGCGCACGTCGCCGCGCATGTACTCCACCGAATACAGGTGGACCAGGCCGGAGATCACCGCCACTACCAGCAGCATCACCACGGCGATGTTATCAAGCTGGAAACCGAGGGTCAGTGAGAAGTCCCCCACGGAGAACCACATGACCTGGGGGTAATGTTCCATGGGCGAGCCCAACACCACCGAGAAGAACATGCTCAGGGCCAGCACCAGTGTGACCGCCAATGCCCCCACCGATAGCCATACGCCCCGCGGGCCGATCAGGCGGCCGAAGAATATCTGCAGGACGAAGGAAGCCAGCGGCAGAAACAGGATTATCAAGGCGTACAGTGTCAGGGTATGCACGGCTAGCCTCGCATCTCCCGGGCTTCGTCGATATGGATGGTCTGGAAGGTCTTGTACAGGTTGATGATGATCGCCAGGGCCACGGCCGCCTCGCAGGCAGCCATTACGATCACCAGCAGGGCAAATATCTGTCCCGGTACCTGCACGCTCAGCCCCCCGAACCGGTTGAAGGCCACCAGGTTCAGGTTGGCGGCGTTGAGGATCAGCTCGATGCCCATCAGCACCGCCACACCATTACGCCGGGTCATGACAGCGTATAGCCCAAAGCAGAACAGCACCAAGCTGATAAACAGGTAGGACTCCAGGCTATCCATGTTCCCTCCGGGCCAGGTAGGCCGCCCCCAGCAGGGCCAATAGCAGCAGCACCCCGGCTACTTCGAAGTGCAGCAGGTAGCGCGTGAGGAGCGCAGTGCCCAGTGTTTTGACGGTGCCGTCAACCGCCTCCAACTCCCCGCGGTGCCAGGGAGCGCGCCACATAAGGTTGGCCATGCCAACAAACAAAACCAGCACAACCAGGGCCGAAGCCAGCCGGTTGGGCACGGAGGATTTCACCAGCACTTGCGCTCCGATCTGAGTTGTGAGCATAACCCCGAAAATAATCAACACCAGGATACCGCCCACGTAGATCACTACTTGAGTGGCCGCCAGAAAATCGGCGTACAGGAAAACATAAAGTCCAGCCACGCCGAACAAGGTCCCCATCAGGGCCACAGCCGCGTGCACCAGGTTGGGTGAAGTGACTGTAAAGTAGGCTGTCACCACCACAAAAGCCGCCAGTACTATGAAAGTGATTTCACCCAATTTATCTCAATTCTCCAGGTTAGTGAGAATCTCCTCGATCTCACTATTTAGTTTGCCCAGCCCGGAAAGTGTTGTACGGATTTCGTCGGCGGCCACTTTGATCGACCCTCCCTGCCGCATCGTCCGGCTCAGGATCCGGCTCCGGCTCCACTC